>LNFM01000903.1_pt1 | contig 70029 bp, 59 predicted proteins | sample 596031 | NCBI WGS metagenome assembly LNFM01 (sample SAMN04254537, study PRJNA301005) | activated carbon metagenome | isolation source: dual media filters at the Ann Arbor, Michigan drinking water treatment plant | place: USA: Ann Arbor
GCCACGGGCGTGACCGCACCGGTACGGCCGACCTGGAATTCCACGTCGAGCAGCTCGGTCAACTCTTCCATGGCGGGAAACTTGTGGGCAATGGCCCAATGCGGGGTCCGCGCACGGAAGCCCAATTGCTGCTGATCCTCAATGGTGTTGACCTTGAACACCACACCATCGATATCGTAAGCCAGGCCCATGCGCCGCTCGCCGATATCGCGGTAATACGCCAGGCAGTCTTCGATGCCCTTGGCCAGTTTCAACTCCTGACTGATGGGGATGCCCCAGGTTTTCAAGCGTTCGAGCATGCCGACCTGGGTCGCGGCCGGCTCGGCACTGTGCTGACCGAGGCCGTAGCAGCAGAACTCCAGCGGACGGCTGGCCGTGATCTTCGAGTCCAGCTGGCGCAGGCTGCCGGCGGCGGCGTTGCGCGGATTGGCGAACGTTTTGCCGCCCGCCTCGGCCTGGCTGGCATTGAGTCGCTCAAAGCCGGCGCGGGACATGAAGACCTCGCCGCGCACCTCCAGCACCTCGGGCCAGCCGCTGCCCTGCAATTTCAGCGGCACATTGCGGATGGTGCGTACGTTAACGCTGATGTCCTCACCGGTGGTGCCATCGCCACGGGTGGCCCCGCGCACCAGTTTGCCTTCGCGATACAGCAGGCTTACCGCCAGGCCGTCGAGCTTTGGCTCGCAGCTGTACTCAACGTCCACGCCGCCGCCAAACAGATCGCCCCCTGCCAAGCCCAACCCGTTGCGCACGCTGCGGTCGAAGGCACGCAGATCCTCTTCCTCAAACGCGTTACCGAGGCTGAGCATGGGCACCTCATGCCGCACCTCACCAAAGGCGCTCAGCGCTTCGCCACCCACCCGCTGAGTGGGCGAGTCTGGCGTGATAAGCTCGGGATGTGAGGCTTCGAGCGCCTGCAGCTCACGGAACAGACGGTCATATTCCGCGTCAGGGATGCTCGGCTCATCGAGCACGTAATACCGGTAATTATGGGCGTCCAGCTCGGCGCGCAGTTCGAGGATGCGTTGGGCGGCGGTGGTGAGGGTGTCGGTCATGGCAGTGTCTCGGAAACGAAAAGAGCAGCCGCGGCTGCTCTCTTGCTGGAAGGCTGTCGCGCCGGTGGATCTGCCGGCGCAAGGACTCAGCGCTTGTGGGTCAACTGGCGGCGCTCGTACTCGACGATACGCTGCCGGTAATGCTCGATGGTTTGCGCAGTCATCACACTGCGCTGGTCGTCCTTGAGCTCGCCATTGAGCTCATGGGCCAGCTTGCGTGCGGCAGCGACCATCACATCAAACGCCTGCTTCGGATGACGCGGGCCTGGCAGCCCGAGGAAGAAGCTCACCGCACGGGTGCTGAAGCCTTCAATGTCATCCAGGTCGAACGTGCCTGGCTTGAGCGCATTGGCCATGGAAAACAGCACCTCGCCATTGCCTGCCATGCTTTCGTGGCGGTGGAAGATGTCCATCTCACCAAAGCGCAGGCCGCTTTCCAGAATATTCTGCAGCAGCGCAGGGCCTTTGAAGCCAATTTCGTCACGGGCGATGACGTTGATCACCAGCACTTCTTCGACCGGCGGCAACTCTTTGCTCGGCTTGGCCGGAGTGTTTACGTTCTGAGCCTCATCAACCGGGCTCAGCAGTGTCGGCACCGGCTCATCGAGCCCCAGGTTGAGATCGCCCTGTTGTGGTTCGCCGTGACGCCGGCGGTTCAACTCACGGGCACTCATCGACGGCAGATCGTGCTCGTCCAGCGACGGCTCGTGGTGCTCACCTCGCTCCACCACTCGCGGCGGGCTGAGCAGGTCAGGGTCACTGTCATCATCCGGCAAGTTGGAGAAGGTACGGTCGAGCCGGAACTTCAACTTGCCCTTGCCGCCACGCATGCGCCGCCAGCCATCAAACAAGATGCCGGCAATCACGATGATACCGATGACGATCAGCCATTCGCGCAGACCGAATTCCATGAAATACCTTGACCCCTAAAAATGAGATAAGAAAGAGCATCCCGCTCTGTACCAACACTTGATAAACCTGACGCCAACTCCATGTTCTGACAGGCGTTTTCCACACACTACAAAAGTGGGCGTAAAGCTAGCACGACGAAAGACAACTTTACACCGGCAAACCTCGCTTAAAAAACTGCTTAGCGCAGACAAAGGTAAGAGCAAATGCGTCGACCGCGCGAAACCGGCTCAACTTTCAACCATGGCCAACGCCTCTTCCACATCCACCGCCACCAGGCGTGAACAGCCCGGTTCATGCATGGTCACCCCCATCAACTGATCGGCCATTTCCATGGCGATCTTGTTGTGAGTGATATAGATGAACTGCACTTTCTCGGACATTTCCTTGACCAGGCGCGCGTAGCGCCCCACGTTCGCATCGTCCAGCGGTGCATCCACCTCATCGAGCATGCAAAACGGCGCCGGATTGAGCTGGAAGATGGCAAACACCAAGGCCAACGCCGTCAGGGCCTTTTCACCACCGGACAACAAATGAATGGTGCTGTTCTTCTTGCCCGGCGGGCGCGCCATGATGGTTACCCCGGTATCGAGTAGATCTTCGCCCGTGAGTTCCAAATAGGCATTGCCACCCCCGAAAACTTTGGGGAAAAGCGCCTGCAAACCACCGTTGATCTGGTCGAACGTTTCCTTGAAGCGATTACGCGTCTCCTTGTCGATCTTGCGGATGACGTTTTCCAAGGTATCCAGCGCCTCGACCAGGTCGGCATTCTGCGCATCCAGGTAGCGCTTGCGCTCGGACTGCTGCTGGTATTCGTCGATAGCTGCCAGGTTGATCGGCCCCAGCCGCTGGATACGCGCCCCAAGACGCTCAAGCTCTTCTTCCCAGGCCGTCTCGCTGGCGTCGGCCGGCAGGGTTGCTAACACGCCATGCAGGTCGTAGTTATCTTCCAGCAGTTGGTCCTGCAGCGCTTTACGCCGCACGTTAAGTGATTGCCACTCCAGGCGCTGCTGCTCAAGCTGGCCACGCAACAGCTGGGCTTGCTGCTCAGCCTGGGTACGGCGCTTTTCCGCCTCGCGCAGGTCACGGTCGGCGTCATCGAGGGCGAGGCGTGCCTGCTTGAGCTCTTCCTCCACCCCCATGCGCCGCTCAAGCAGCTCTTCGAGTTTAAGGCGCAGCTCTTCCAGCGGCGCCTCGCCCTCCTCCAGGTTCAGACTCAGCTGCTCGCGTTTCTCGTGCAGGCGTTCGGCCTGTAACTCCAGACGCTCAAGGGCCTGGCGGGTGGAGTCGTGTTGGGCGCGCAGGGAGCCGAGGCGAACCGCCAACTGGTGAGCATGGTCCTTGTGTTGACGGGCTTCCTGACGGACCCGGTCAAGCTGTTCACGCAACGTATCCCGGCTGGCCAGCAGGGCTTCACGCTGCTCTGTGTCCAGGGCCATGGCATCCAGCGCATCCTGCAGCAGCAGGCGCGACTCACCGAGTTGTTCCTGCTCCAGCTCACGCTGCTCGTTCAACTCGAGCAGTTCGCGGTCCAGGCGCTGGCGGCGCAGCAGCAGTTGTTCGACCTTGGCTTCACCCGCCGATAACTGCGCTTTCAGCTCCCCCAGTTCGCGGGCCTGCACGCTCAGCTCGCGGCGTTGCTGCTCGCGCTGTTGCTCGTGCAGCTCCTGGGTGTCACGCAGCTGTTGCAAGCGCTCGTCGAGCAGCGCCAGGCTCGCTTCACGCTCCTCGCGCTCCAGCTGCAGGCGTTCGATCTCTTGCCCGCGCGCCAGCACACCGCCCTGAGCCTCATTGCCGCGACGAATGCGCAGAAAGTGTCGCCCGACCCAATAACCGTCCTGACTGATCAGGCTCTCGCCCTCGGCCAGGCTGGCACGGCCCGCCAAGGCAGCCTCCAGACTGGCGACCGGTTTGACCCGACCCAGCCAGGGCGCCAGGTCCAGCGCCGACTCGACCTTGTCCAGCAGGCTGCCGGCGACTCGCGCGCCGCCGGTGGACGGGCTGGCCAAACGCAAATCGCCCTGCGCCAAGGCACTGAAATCCAGATCGCTGAAATCGTCCAGCAGCACCGCCTGCAGGTCAGCGCCAAGCACGGTTTCCACCGCCAGTTCCCAACCGGCCTCAACACGCAAGCCTTCGGCCAGGCGTGGTCGCGCGTGCAGGTGCTGCGCCTGCAGCCAGTCGCCGACGCCGCTGTCGGGGTCGAGGGCCGCTTGCTGCAGCGCTTCCAGTGAGGCCAGGCGACCGTTCAGGCGTTGCAGCTCGCCCTGGGCCTGCTGCTGCGCCTGGCCAGCCTGTTGCAGCTCACCGCGCAGGTGTTGTAGGCGCTCGGCCTGTTCGGCCTCGGCGGCATGCAGGTCGTCCAGGCTAAGCTCGCGGGCGGCGATCTGCTCGCTTAGTTCCAGAATGGCTGCGTCCTGCGGGTCGGCGGCAAGCTGCTGCAGCTCTTCGGCCAGACGCCGCTGGCGTTCGCTCAAGCGCTCCAGGCTTTGCTCCAGCTGGGCCAGGCGCGACTGCTGCACCTCGGCCTGACGGCGCGGCTCAGCGCTGCGCTGGTTAAAGCCGTCCCACTGCTCCTGCCAGCCCTGCATGGCCTCTTCGCAGCTTTCCAGCACCGCAGCCGATTCCTCGGCCGCGGCGGCGGTCAACTCTTGCTCCGGTTCGAGCATGGCCAGCTCTTCGCCCAGGGTCGCCAGCAAGGTACGGTCGTGGCCTAGGTGCGAATCGGTTTCCAGGCGCGCGCGCTCGGCTTCGCGCAGGTCATCCTGCAATTGGCGCAGGCGCTGCTGGCCGTGCTGGATGCTCTGCTCGACCCGGGCGATGTCGCCACCGACCGAATAGAAGCGCCCTTGCACCAGATTGAAGCGCTCTGATAGGTCGTGGTGCCCGTCGCGCAGCCGTTCGATGCTCGCATCGGCGTTGCGCTGCTCAGCCACCAGGGCCTCAAAGCTGACTTCCTGGTTACCGATCACCGCCTCACGCTGGCCCACTTGCTCGTTCAGGGCTTGCCAGCGCAGTGCGGTCAGCTGCGCCCTGAGCTGACGTTCTTCGGCCTTGTATTCCTGGTATTTCTCAGCCGCCTGGGCCTGACGGTGCAAGCGTTCGAGCTGGCGTTCGAGCTCTTCGCGCAGGTCAGTCAGGCGTGCCAGGTTTTCATGGGTGCGGCGAATACGGTTCTCGGTCTCACGGCGGCGCTCCTTGTACTTGGAGATGCCAGCCGCTTCCTCGATAAAATTACGCAAGTCTTCCGGCTTGGCTTCAATCAGCTTGCTGATCATGCCCTGCTCGATGATCGAGTAACTGCGCGGCCCCAGACCGGTACCGAGGAAGATGTCAGTGATGTCACGGCGGCGGCATTTGGTACCGTTGAGAAAGTAGGTGTTCTGGCTGTCGCGGGTGACCCGGCGGCGAATGGAGATCTCGTTGTAGCCGGCGTACTCGCCGGTCAGGGTGCCGTCGGAGTTGTCGAAAATCAGCTCGATGGACGCCTGGGTCACCGGCTTGCGTGTGTTGGAGCCGTTGAAGATAACGTCAGTCATCGACTCGCCGCGCAGGTTCTTCGCCGAGCTTTCGCCCATCACCCAGCGCACCGCATCGATGATATTAGACTTGCCGCAGCCATTAGGGCCAACCACCGCCGCCATGTTGCTGGGGAAACTCACGGTCGTCGGGTCAACGAAGGACTTGAAGCCGGCCAGCTTGATGCTCTTGAGGCGCATATCAGCCCTGCCCTTCGGCCAGCGCCGCTAACACCAACTGGCAGTTGTGCTCGCCGTAGGCCAGCAAGGCCTGGCGCGCGCGCTCATGGTCACGGGCGACTACGGCCTGCAGCAGTTGGTTGAACATCTCGAGGAACTGGGCCATTTCGCCTTTGCGCTGTTCCAGCGCCAGGTAATAGGTGCGGCTGATCGCCGGCTGCAAGTTCTCCACGGTTTCGCGCAGATAAGGGTTGTTGGCGAACGGAAACGCCGTGCGCATCACCGCAAAACTGTGTTCGACGAAACCGTGAATGTCGCCCTGCTGCTGGCTGTGCAGCAGGCGCTGCTGAACCAGCAGAAACGGTGCCAGGTCGGCCTCGGTCCGCCAGCCATCGGCGACCGCGCGGGCCAGCAAGATGTACAACTCGATAACCAGTGCATACAGGCTGCGAACGTTATGCGGCGTCAGTTCAGCGACCTGGGCGCCACGGCGCGGCGGGATCACGATCAGGTGGCGGCGCTCGAGAATCAGCAGCGCTTCGCGCACCGAACCGCGGCTGACATTCATGGCCTGGGTGACTTTTTGTTCCTGGATGCGCTCGCGCGCCTTGAGTTCGCCGCGGATAATGCGCTCGGCCAGGTGCTGGGCAATTTGCTCGGCGAGGCTGTCCGGGGCCTTGAACGTCATGATGGTCCTTAATCCTGCGAGCGATTGGCGAAGAGCGGCGTAATGCCCGGCCAGCGGGGGCCAGAGCGGCGCGCAGTGTATCACAGGGCCGTGCCCGGCCAAGCCTGCAGACCGGCTGTGGCGCACGTTTCAGGGTCATATACAACCGCGCTGCACACCTCGACCGGGCACCGGCGCTGCTGGTAGAGGCCGTTCTGGCACGAATCGCGCTTGGTTAGGCGGGGCTGCAATAGTTGACCGAAAGGTCAAATATTTGTTGACCCAAAAGTCAACAGACCCTAGATTTTGCGCCAAGGCCCTAAAGCCGGGCGTCGCAGCGCCACAGGAGCCGTTTTATGCACCCTATAACACCGCCCGGAGGCCGTCCTTGATCCAGTTTCTTCTTAACCGCGAGCTGCGCAGCGAGCACGCCCTGGACCCCAACCTGACGGTGCTCGACTACCTGCGCGAACACCGCGGCAAAACCGGCACCAAGGAAGGCTGCGCCTCCGGCGATTGCGGCGCCTGCACAGTGGTGGTCGGTGAGCTGGACGGCGAGCGCCTGCGTTATCGCACGCTCAATTCTTGCCTGACCTTCGTTGCCAGCCTGCACGGCAAACAACTGATCAGCGTTGAAGACCTCAAACACCAAGACCGCCTGCACAGCGTGCAACAAGCGATGGTCGACTGCCACGGCTCGCAGTGCGGCTTCTGCACCCCCGGTTTCGTCATGTCGCTGTTCGCCCTGCAAAAGAATGCCAGCGGCCAGGCGCCCGACAAGGCGCAGACCCTCGAAGCCCTGGCCGGCAACCTGTGCCGCTGCACCGGCTACCGGCCGATTCTCGATGCCGCTGCCCAGGCCTGCCAGCAGGCGCAGCCCGATCAGTTCGACCAGGCCGAGGCCGCCACGGTCGAGCAGCTCAAGGCCATCGCCCCACGCACCACGGTCAGCCTGGAACACAACGGCAAACGCTGCCTGCTGCCGCTGACCATCGGTGACCTGGCCGAGCTGTACCGGGCCAACCCCGAAGCCCGTCTGCTCGCCGGTGGCACCGACCTGGCGCTGGAGGTCACCCAGCAACACCGCAGCCTGCCGGCGATGATCTACGTCGGCCATATCGCCGCGCTGAAACGCATCGAGGTGACGGACGACACCTTGATAATCGGCGCCGCAGCACCGCTGACGGATTGCTACACCGCCCTGGCCGAGGATTACCCGGATTTTGGCGAGTTGCTGCACCGCTTCGCCTCATTGCAAATCCGCAACCAGGGCACCCTCGGCGGCAATATCGGCAACGCCTCACCGATTGGTGACGCGCCGCCGCTGCTGATCGCCCTGGGTGCGACACTGGTGCTGCGCCAGGGCGAGCAAACACGCACCCTGGCGCTGGAAGATTACTTTATCGATTACAAGGTCACTGCCCGCCAGGAGGCCGAGTTTATCGAGTCGATCCACGTGCCGCGCCCGCGCGCCGGCCAGAGCCTGCGGGCCTACAAGGTCTCCAAGCGCCTGGACGACGATATCTCCGCCGTCTGCGCAGCCTTCAACCTGACCTTGGTCGACGGCATATTGCGTGAAGCGCGCGTGGCCTTCGGTGGCATGGCCGCCATCGCCAAGCGAGCCCGCGCCTGCGAAGCGGTGCTGCAAGGCGCCTCGCTCGACGCCGAGCTGATCGAACGCGCCTGCGCCGCCCTGGCCCACGACTTCACCCCACTCAGCGACTTTCGCGCCAGCCAGGCGTATCGCCTGCTGACCGCACAGAACCTGCTGCGCAAATGCTTCCTTGAACTGACCGCCCCTGGCGTCGCCACCCGGGTGACCGACTATGTCTAAGCAGCATGCCGCAAAAACCCAGGCAGAACTGGCCGCCCTGTTCAGCGCCGGCATTACCACCGGCGTTGGCCGCAGCGTCAAGCACGAGAGCGCTGACAAACACGTCACCGGCGAGGCCGTCTACGTCGATGACCGACTGGAGTTTCCCAACCAGCTGCACGTCTATGCGCGCCTAAGCGACCGCGCCCACGCCCGTATCCTGCGCATCGACGCCTCACCCTGCTACGCCATCCCTGGCGTGGCCATTGCCATCACCAGCCAGGACGTGCCCGGCGAGCTGGACATTGGCCCGCTTGTACCCGGCGACCCGCTGCTGGCTGACGGCAAGGTCGAATACGTCGGCCAGGTGGTCCTCGCGGTAGCCGCCGACAGCCTGGCTGCTGCGCGTGAAGCGGCCATGGCGGCGATCATCGAATACGAAGACCTGGAGCCGGTGCTCGATGTAGTCGAAGCGCTGCGCAAGCGGCACTTCGTGCTCGACAGTCACCAACAGCGCATCGGCGACGCCCCGGCCGCATTGGCGCAGGCACCGCATCGTTTGCAGGGCAGCTTACACATCGGCGGCCAGGAGCACTTCTACCTGGAAACACAAATCTCCTCGGTAATGCCCACCGAAGACGGCGGCATGATCGTCTACACCTCCACGCAAAACGCCACCGAGGTGCAGAAGCTGGTGGCCGAAGTACTCGGCGTGGCGATGAACAAGGTGGTGATCGACATGCGCCGCATGGGCGGCGGTTTTGGCGGCAAGGAAACCCAGGCCGCCGGCCCCGCCTGTCTGTGCGCGGTGATCGCGCGCCTCACCGGACGGCCGACCAAGATGCGCCTGCCGCGCAACGAAGACATGCAGATGACCGGCAAACGCCATCCGTTTTATGTCGAGTACGACGTCGGCTTCGACGATAACGGCCTGCTGCACGGCATCCAGATAGAGCTAGCCGGCAACTGCGGCTACTCGCCCGACCTGTCCAACTCCATCGTCGACCGGGCGATGTTCCATGCCGACAACGCCTACTTCCTCGGCAACGCCACCATCAACGGCCACCGCTGCAAGACCAACACCGCGTCCAACACCGCCTACCGCGGCTTCGGCGGCCCCCAGGGCATGCTCGCCATCGAGGAGATCATGGACGTAATCGCCCGCCACCTCGGCAAAGACCCGCTGGCGGTGCGCACGCTCAACTACTACGGCCAGGACAGCCGCAACGTCACCCATTACCACCAGACCGTCGAACAGAATCTGCTCCCGGAAATGACCGCCGAACTGGTCGCCAGCGCCGAGTACGCCGAACGCCGCGAAGCGATCCGCACCTTCAATACTGCCAATCCAGTGCTGAAGAAAGGCCTGGCCATGACCCCGGTGAAATTCGGCATCAGTTTTACCGCCAGCTTTCTCAACCAGGCCGGCGCGCTGATCCACATCTACACCGACGGCAGCATCCACCTCAACCACGGCGGCACCGAAATGGGCCAAGGCCTCAACACCAAGGTTGCCCAGGTGGTCGCCGAGGTTTTCCAGGTCGAGATCGCACGCATCCAGATCACCGCGACCAACACCGAAAAAGTCCCGAACACCTCACCCACTGCCGCCAGCAGCGGCGCCGATCTCAACGGGATGGCGGCCAAGAACGCCGCCCTAACGCTCAAGCAGCGCCTGGTCGGCTTCCTTGCCGGCCAGTACGCGGTGGACAGTGCCGCGATTGAGTTCAGCAACGGCCAGGTGCGCGTGGGCGAGCAGTACCTGGCGTTCGAGGACGTGGTGCAGAAGGCCTATGTGGGACAGATTTCACTGTCCTCGACCGGCTTCTACCGCACGCCGAAGATCTTCTACGACCGCGACAAGGCCGCCGGCCACCCGTTCTATTACTTTGCCTACGGCCTGGCCTGCGTCGAGATGATCGTCGACACCCTGACCGGCGAGTACAAGATGCTGCGCGCCGACATTCTGCATGACGTCGGCGCTTCGCTGAACCCGGCGCTGGACATCGGCCAGGTCGAAGGCGCGTTTATCCAGGGCATGGGCTGGCTGACCACCGAGGAGCTGGTGTGGAGCGCCAAAGGCAAGCTGCTGACCAGCGGCCCGGCCAGCTACAAGATTCCCGCCGTCGCCGACATGCCGCTGGACTTGCGGGTCAAACTGCTGGAAAACCGCAAGAACCCGGAAGACACCGTGTACCACTCCAAGGCCGTCGGCGAGCCGCCGTTTATGCTCGGCATCGCCGCCTGGTGCGCGATCAAGGATGCCGTCGCCAGCCTGGCCGATTACCGTGTGCAGCCACGCATCGACGCGCCAGCCACCCCCGAGCGGGTGCTCTGGGGCGTGGAGCAGATGCGCACCCTGAGCAAAGCGACGGCGGAGCGTGCCTAAGATGATCCGAAGCCCAGTGCTGCAACACCAGCCATATGCCGGCCCCGTAGGAGCGAATTTATTCGCGATAAATCGTGCAAGCGCTGCAGCAGTCGCGACTAAAGCGCAGCGCTGCCCACCTCCTCCCACGCGCCCAGGAATGGTTCAACGAGGGGCACGCCCATGAGCAACACCGGCTGGATCAACGCCCTCGCCGACCTGCAGCAGCAGGGCGAACCCTGCGTGCTGGTGACCATCATCGAGGAGCGTGGCTCAACGCCGCGCAATGCCGGCTCGAAGATGGTCGTCACCCGCGAGCGCATCTTCGAGACCATCGGCGGCGGCCACCTGGAGTTCAAGGCCATGGCCATGGCCCGTGAGATGCTCGAAACCCGCAGCCAGGCCACCCGCCTGGAACGCTTTGCCCTCGGCGCCAGCCTCGGCCAATGCTGCGGCGGCGCGGCCGTGCTGCTGTTCGAGCCGATGGGCGAAGCTCAGGCGCAGATCGCCGTGTTCGGCGCCGGCCATGTCGGCCGCGCCCTGGTACCGCTGCTCGCCGGGCTGCCGTGCAAGGTGCGCTGGATCGACTCGCGCGCAGATGAATTTCCTGAGGTGATACCCGCCGGCGTGACTCAGGTGCTCGACGACGAGGTCATCGACCAGGTGGCGGCAATGCCGGCCGGCAGCTATTTCATCGTCATGACCCATAACCACCAACTCGACCTGGAACTGACTGCGGCCATCCTCAAGCGCGGCGATTTCGCCTACTTCGGCCTGATCGGCTCGAAGACCAAGCGCGCCAAGTTCGAGCATCGCCTGCGCGAGCGCGGCCTGAGCAGCGACCTGCTGCAACGCATGCGCTGCCCGATGGGCATCGCCGAAGTGAAGGGCAAACTACCGGTGGAGATCGCCATTTCCATTGCCGGTGAAGTGATCGCCACCTACAACGCAGGTTTTGGCCAGAACGTGAACAAAGGCGAGTCCAGCGTCGCAAAGCTACTGCCTGCCTCGCGCCGCTCCTGAATCAATGCCCAGTGCGCCGTGCGCACCACTGCCCCACCCCATTTTTCGGTGCGCACAGCGCACCCTACGCATGAGACCCCGCATCATGAGCCACACCACCCAGGCCTACCGCGCCGCCATCCTGCACTGCCTCGCCGATCCGACAGTGGTCGGTATCGAGCAGTCCTACGCCTATTTCGAGGATGGCCTGCTGGTCGTCGAAAATGGTCGCGTGCTGGCGGTTGGTCCGGCCGAAGAATTACTGGGGCGCTTCAGCGGCGTCACGGTCACCGAGTATCCGGACGCGCTGATCACCCCGGGCTTTATCGACACCCATATTCACTTTCCTCAGGTCGGCGTGATCGGCTCTTACGGCACCCAGTTGCTGGAGTGGCTGAACACCTACACCTTCCCCGCCGAGGGCCGCTTTGGCGATGCCCAGGTCGCCGCCGAGAATGCCGAGGTGTTTCTCAACGAGCTGCTGCGCAACGGCACCACCACAGCGCTGGTGTTCGGCAGCGTGCACCCTGAATCGGTCGATGCCTTTTTCGAAGCGGCTCTGGCGCGCAACCTGCGCATGATCGCCGGAAAGGTGCTGATGGACCGCAACGCCCCGGATTACCTGCAGGACACCGCGGAATCCGGCTATGCCGAGAGCAAGGCGCTAATCGAGCGCTGGCATGGCAAGGGCCGCCTAAGCTACGCGGTCACCCCGCGCTTCGCCCCGACCAGCACGTCCGAGCAACTGGCGCTGGCCGGCAAGCTGTTCGGCGAATACCCGGACCTGTACATGCACACCCACCTGTCCGAGAACCTCAAGGAGATAGACTGGGTGAAAGCGCTGTTCCCCGAGCGCAAGAACTACCTGGACGTTTACGACCACCACGGCCTGATCGGCCCACGTGCGGTGTTCGCCCACGGCGTGCACCTGTGCGATGAAGAATGCGCGCGGCTCGGCGAAACCGGCTCCGCGGTGGCCTTCTGCCCGACCTCCAACCTGTTTATCGGCAGCGGCCTGTTTGATTTGCCGCGCGTGGAGAGCCACGGCGTGCGCGTCGGCCTGGGCACCGATGTCGGCGGCGGCACCAGCTTCTCGCAACTGACCACCCTCAGCGAGGCTTACAAGGTGCTGCAGCTGCGCGGCGAATCGCTGAACCCGTTCAAGTCGCTGTATCTGGCGACTCTTGGTGGCGCCCGCGCCCTGTACCTCGATGACAAGATCGGCAACTTCGCGCCCGGCAAAGAAGCCGACTTCGTGGTGCTCGACTACAGCGCCACGCCGCTGATGACGTTCCGCCTGAAACAGGCCACCAGCCTGGCCGAAAAGCTCTTCGCCTTGATCACCCTGGGTGACGACCGCGCCATTCGGGAAACCTTCGCTGCCGGGCAGTCGGTGCACCGTCGCGACTAAGCCATCAGCACTCGGTATTGCGACTTAACAAGAGGCTATGTCCCAGCTGAGTGTTGCCAGCCGAACAGGGTGCGCCGCGCGCACCAAGAGTCTGCAGCCTACGGCGTGGTGCGCACGGCGCACCCTACGGCGCTAACGTTAAAGGACATCGCCGAACAAAAGCAGCCTGAGTATCGCGATACCTCGCCCAGGCTACACAGCCCCATCAAACACCGCTGGTGGGCCTAGCGAGGCGTGCTACTGCGGCTGGGTTTCTTGCGGGTTTGCAGCACATGGGAGAAGACCGCGTGCAAGTCGTGCGAGGCGCTGTCTTCGTCGAGGTTAAGCTTGCTGTCGATATGATCCATGTGGTGCATCATCAGGGTCACAGCAAGGTCGGCGTCGCGCGCTTCAATGGCATCAATCAGCGCATTGTGCTCGTCGTAGGAGCAATGCGAGCGGTTGCCGCTTTCGTACTGCGCGATGATCAGAGAGGTCTGCGACACCAGGCTGCGCTGAAAGCTCACCAGCGGCGCATTGCGAGCAGCCTCGGCCAGCTTGAGGTGGAACTCGCCGGACAGGCGAATGCCAGCGCCACGATCACCCCGGGCAAAGCTGTCGCGCTCGTCGCTGACCATCTGCCGCAGCTCGGCCAATTGCTCACTGCTGGCATGCTGCACGGCCAGCTCGGTGATGGCCCGCTCAACCATGCGTCGTGCATAAAAAATCTGCCGCGCCTCGTCAACGCTGGGGCTGGCCACGACGGCGCCACGGTTCGGCCGCAACAGCACCACCCCCTCATGCCCGAGGCGTGACAGGGCACGACGGATGATGGTGCGACTGACGCCGAAGATCTCTCCCAGCGCCTCTTCGCTCAGCTTGGTGCCGGGCGCAAGACGCTGCTCGAGAATGGCATCGAAGATGTGGGCGTAAACGATATCGTCCTGAGTCCCGCTGCGGGCGCTTTTGCCGGTGCGCGGCTGCTTTTTGAGGGGCTGCAATTGATCGTTCATGGGGGCTCGCGTGACAGGGGATCGGCGGTGTCGTGAGGCTGTGCCACCGGCCTGACCGGCGCAGTGCGCTGACAGGGCTGGCAGGTGGTTCAAGGCAAAGCGACCACATCATTGTACACAAGCGAATGTACCGGCATAGCGCTATGCCGCGCCCTAGCTGCTGCTTTTATGGCGTGCCTGCATCGTGTATGGGCGACGCTTCGGCGCATAGCCTTTGCTAGGTTCCCAGCTACACGCTAAACGCGCGCCAGTTGCGCGTGCGCCACACATCAAATATCGGTCAATGCCAGGCTACTAGGTAGGGGCCGGAAGGCGCTCCACTTTAACCGCGACGCTGTCTGCGCGCTCAAGGGCCATCGCGAATAAATTCGCGCCTACAGGGCAGGTAAATTGAATTTTATGTATACAACTGCATAATCGGACCGCGACAGCTATCTCTGGCTGCGCCCTTCTTTCCACCGGCGGAGTGTCCGATGAACCTTGATACCTGGCTGCTGTTCAGCGCCGCCGCCCTGGTGGTGATCCTGATTCCAGGGCCGCTGTCTCTGCTGATGGTCAGCAACAGCCTCAACTACGGCCTGCGCCGCTCCGCGCCAGCGTTCCTCGGTGGCGTATCGGCTTCGCTGTGCTTGCTCAGTGCCTCGGCGCTGGGCCTGGGTGCGCTGCTGCTGGCCTCGGAGCAGATCTTCAGCCTGCTCAAGCTGCTCGGTGCGCTCTACCTGTTTTACCTGGCCTGGCAAAGTTGGCAGGCCTCACGCCAAACAGCGACGCCGACTGCTGGCGAAGCCCCGCTGGTCGAGCCTGGCTGGCGCAACCTGTTCTGGAAAGCCTTCGGCCTGGGCGCGAGCAACCCCAAGGACATCCTGTTCTTTGCCGCCTTTCTGCCGCAATTCATCAGTGCCGAGCGGCCACTGCTTGGTCAGTTACTGGTGATGATCGCCACCTGGGCGGTACTCGACCTGAGCTGCAAACTGTTCTACGGCCTCAGCGCCCAGGGCGCCGCGCGCTACCTGCGCTCGGGCAAGGGCCAGGTGTGGTTCAACCGCATCAGCGCCGCGCTGTTCGGCGGCGCCGGGGCGGCTTCGCTGCTGAGCCGCTGAATTGCCAGGCAGGACCTGTTGCCGCCATCCTGTAGGAGTGAACGGGCGGCGCTCCGCTTTATTCGCGAAATCCGCGACACAGTCGCGGGTAAAGGCTAACTATCCCTAACTGCCGCGGTAGGTGGAGTAGCTATACGGCGAAACCAGCAAGGGCACATGGTAGTGCGACTGCTCGGCGTCGATGCCCACACGCAACACCACTACATCGAGAAACGCCGGCTCCGGCAACGCCACCCCACGGCGGCGGTAGTAATCACCCACATGAAACTGCAACTGGTACACGCCACTGACGTAGCTGTCGCCCTCAAGCAGTGGCGCATCGCAGCGGCCGTCGGTATTGGTCAGCTGCTCGGCAACCAGCACCAGTTCAGTGCCTTCGACGCGGTAAAGGTCCACTTTCAGCGCACTGCCGGGGCAGCCGTGGGCAGCATCTAGCACGTGTGTGGTCAATCGTCCCATCGCATTCGGACGCCGTGATCAGCGGCGCACGCCTCCTGTCGGTTGATGATTCATTCGGGTTTAGGCGCCCGAGCATAGCACGGGCGCCACAGCGTAATAACGGGCGTTGTACACAATGCACAGCCCTGTTTTAATCGATGCTACAGCTCGGCTGGCACGACCTTTAAATGGGCACAAATGCTAGTCTAACCTAAACAAACAGGCTAACACCTGACCAGTCAGGCAGGTTTCTTGCTTAGGTTTTAAGGCATGCTTTGAGCAATATTGTGATTTACAGAATGCGCATCATTTTGTATACAATCACAGCTATCTAATGACCCCATGCAGGACGGCCCGCCTTGACCGCAGACTACCCCCGCGACCTGATCGGTTATGCCAACGCTCCCGCGCACCCGCAGTGGCCGGGCAATGCCCGTATCGCCCTGTCCTTTGTGCTCAATTATGAGGAAGGCGGCGAGCGCAACATCCTGCATGGCGATGCCGAATCCGAAGCCTTTCTCTCGGAAATGGTCGCAGCGCAACCGCTCAAGGGTGAGCGCAATATGAGCATGGAGTCGCTCTATGAATACGGCAGCCGCGCGGGTGTCTGGCGCCTGCTGGCGCTGTTCCAGAAGCACAACATCCCGCTGACCATCTTCGCCGTGGCCATGGCGGCCCAGCGCCACCCCGAGCTGATCCGCCAGATGGCCGCTGCCGGTCACGAGATTTGCAGCCACGGCTACCGCTGGATCGACTATCAGTACATGGACGAGGCCACCGAACGCGAGCACATGCAGGCGGCCATTCGCATCCTCACCGAGCTAACTGGCGAGCGGCCGTTGGGCTGGTACACCGGCCGTACCGGACCGAACACCCGGCGCCTGGTGCGTGAAGAAGGCGGCTTTCTGTACGACAGCGACACCTACGACGACGACCTGCCCTATTGGGACCCGGCCAGCACCGCCGAGCGTCCGCACTTGGTGATCCCGTACACGTTGGACACCAACGACATGCGCTTCACCCAAGTGCAGGGCTTCAACACCGGCGATGACTTCTTCAGCTACCTCAAGGACGCCTTCGACGTGCTCTACGCCGAGGGCGCGGCCGGTGCGCCGAAGATGCTATCCATCGGCATGCACTGCCGCCTGCTGGGCCGCCCGGCCCGTATCGCTTCACTGGCGCGGTTTCTCGACTACGTGCAAAGCCATAAGCAGGTCTGGTGCGCGCGGCGCGTGGACATTGCCCGCCACTGGCACAGCACCCATCCGTTTACCCCCGCTTCCAGCGAGCGCCTGTAATGAGCCATTTTCAGACCCTGACGCCCAGCACCCTGAGCCGTGCTGCCTTTATCCAGGCCTTTGCCGATGTCTACGAGCATTCGCCCTGGGTCGCGGAGCAGGCTTTTGACCAGGGCGCCGACCCGCGACTGGACGAGGTCGAGTTTCTTCATCAGCGTATGGCGGCGATCCTTCTGGCGGCTGAACACGACGCGCAACTGGCGCTGATCAACGCCCACCCCGACCTTGCCGGCAAGGCAGCGGTGCAGGGCGAACTGACTGCTTCCAGCACCGCTGAGCAAGCCGGTGCCGGCATTCAGGACTGCACCGCTGAAGAGTTCGCCCGCTTCAATACGCTCAACCATGCCTACAAAGCAAAATTCGGCTTCCCCTTTATCAAGGCCGTCAAAGGCAGCAATCGCCACCAGATTCTCGCCGCCTTCGAGGTGCGCCTGCACAATACCCCGGAGCAGGAGTTCCAGACCGCGCTGGCCGAGATCAACCAGATCGCTCTATTCCGCCTGCAGGCCCTTTAACTGCGACGTTCCGCTCAACCGTTCACTCCAGAGGCAGACCTACCCATGCACGTTTACGCCGCGCCCTTTGAGAAATACGTCAACCTCGCCGACGCCCGCCTCGGCACCCGCGCCCTCTCGGTTACCGATGACTGGTTTGCCGACGTTAACCGCCTGTTCCAGCCGACCCCTGCGGTGTGGAAGGAAGGCGTGTTCGACGACAACGGCAAGTGGATGGACGGCTGGGAGTCGCGCCGCAAGCGCTTCGAGGGGTACGACAGTGCGGTGATCCGTCTGGGCGTCGCCGGCACGATCAAGGGTGTGGACATCGACACCAGCTTCTTCACCGGCAACTACCCGCCGTCGGCGTCGCTGGAAGCATGCTTCGTCGCTGAAGGCGAGCCAACCGACGCCACGGTGTGGACCGAAGTGCTGCCGGCTGTCGAGCTGCAAGGCAACAGCCATCACTACCACGCCATCAGCGACAGCCAGGCCTACACCAACCTGCGCTTCAACATCTACCCGGACGGCGGCGTTGCCCGCCTGCGTGTATACGGCGTGCCGTACCGCGACTGGTCGAGTGTAGGCCCTGACGAGCAACTCGATCTCGCCGCCGCCCTCAATGGCGGCCGCGCCCTGGCCTGCTCCGACGAGCATTACGGCCGCATTGGCAACCTGCTCAACCCCGGCCGTGGCATAAACATGGGCGATGGTTGGGAAACCGCACGCCGCCGCACGCCCGGTAACGACTGGGTGATCATCGCCCTCGGCCACCCTGGCGAGATCGAACGCATCATCGTCGATACCTTGCACTTCAAGGGTAACTACCCGGACAGCTGCTCGATCCAGGCGGCCTTCGTCAAAGGCGGCACCGACAGCCAGATCGAAACCCAGAGCCTGTTCTGGCGCGAACTGCTGCCCAGCCAAAAACTGAGCATGCATGCCGAGCATGAATTCAGCGAACAGATCCGCGCCCTCGGCCCGATCACCCATGTGCGTCTGAACGTATTCCCGGACGGTGGCGTCAGCCGCCTGCGCCTGTTCGGCAAAATTGCCCGCTAATCACAGCTGCTGTGTAGGAGGGGCTTTAGCCGCGAGCTGTTATCGCTTCGCAACTAAAGCCCCAGCTATTGCCACCCGAACAACCACAGAAGACCCGCATGCGCACTCTGATCATCGAACCGTTGAGCAAAGCCGCCTTCGCCCCCTTCGGTGACGTGATCGAGACCGACGACAGCGCGTTCTTCATGATCAACAACGGCTCCACCCAGCGCTATCACCAACTGGCGACAGTGCAGACCAACACGCCAGACGACCAGGCGATCATCAGCATCTTCCGCGCCGAGGCGCTGCCGATGCCGCTGACTATTCGCATGCTGGAGCGCCACCCGCAGGGCAGTCAGGCCTTTGTGCCACTGCTCGGCAACCCCTTTCTGATCGTGGTCGCGCCCCCTGGCGATGCACCGGTATCAGGCTCCGTCCGCGCCTTCCAAAGCAACGGCAGGCAGGGCATCAATTACCATCGCGGCGTCTGGCACCATCCGGTGCTGACGATCGAAAAGCGGGATGACTTCCTGGTGGTTGATCGCAGTGGCCCAGGCCCCAACTGCGATGAGCATTTCTTTGAAGCGCACGAGTGCCTGCTACTCGCGCCCCACCCATAAGAAAGGCCCGCCGCGCGACCTGCGTGGAGGGAGGAGGACCCGACCGTGCACGCACACTACCTCGAATGGCTGAACCTGAGCGTTCGCTGGATTCATATGATTACCGGCATCGCCTGGATCGGTGCTTCGTTCTATTTCGTCTGGTTAGAGAACAACCTCAACCGCGCCAACCCGCGCGAGGGGCTGTCGGGCGACCTCTGGGCGATCCATGGTGGCGGCATTTACCACCTGGAGAAGTACAAGCTGGCGCCGCCGGCGATGCCGGAGAACCTGCACTGGTTCAAATGGGAGGCGTACTTCACCTGGCTGTCGGGCGTGGCCCTGTTGATGGTCGTCTACTACCTCAACCCCAGCCTGTATTTGGTCAAACCCGGCAGCGAGCTGGCACCGGCATTGGCTGTGTGCATCGGCCTGGGCTCCTTGCTGCTGGGCTGGTTGATCTATGACCTGCTCTGCGACTCGCCCTTGGGCCAGCGCCCCGCTCTGCTCGGCGCCGTGCTGTTCGTGCTGATCATCGCTGCCGCCTGGGGCTTCTCGCAAATCTTCAGCGGGCGCGCGGCCTATATCCATGTCGGCGCAATCATCGGCACCCTGATGGTCGGCAACGTGTTCCGCATCATCATGCCGGCCCAGCGCGCCCTGGTAAAAGCCATCAACGAGGGCACCACGCCCGACCCGTCCCTGCCCGCCAAGGGTTTGCTGCGCTCGCGGCACAACAACTATTTCACCCTGCCGGTGCTGTTCATCATGATCAGCAACCACTTCCCCAGCACCTATGGCAGCGACTACAACTGGTTGATCCTGGCCGGCATCGCCGTGCTCGCGGTGCTCGTGCGGCACTACTTCAACACCCGGCATGCCACCCAGAAATATGCCTGGACCCTGCCCGCCGCTGCCCTCGGCATGCTTTGCCTGGCGTTCGTCACCGACCCGAGCCGCAGCACCGCCGAACGCCCTGCCGCCCCCCAAACCAGCGCCAGCGCAGAGGCCGGTGGCGCGTCGACAACGCCGGCAGACAGCGGTCCTGCGCCGATCCGCTTCGCCCAGGTGCAGGCCGTTATCACCGAGCGCTGCACCGTCTGCCACGCGGCGCAGCCGACCAGCCCGATGTTCAGCGCCGCGCCCGCCGGCTTTATGCTAGATACGCCGCAGTTAATCCAGCAACATGCGGCACAGATCAAGGCGCAAGCGGTTGATTCGCAGATCATGCCACTGGGTAACCTGACTCAGATGACCCCTGACGAACGCGCACTGATTGGGGCCTGGATCGACCAAGGCGCGTCGCTGGACTAAACGCGTTCTCACGCCCGCCACTGCGGGCGCGAACAGGCTCCCAGGCCGATTAACGGGCATGGTTAAATGCGCGCCTTGCCTGCGCACGAGGAGCGCCCATGATCGAAGCCACCTGGATCGCCTTCGCCTTCATCATGGGCCTGGCCGTACGCAGCATTGGCCTGCCACCACTGATTGGCTACCTGGCTGCCGGTTTCGCCCTCGCAGCGGCCGGTAGCCGCCTGGGCATCGGCCCGCTGGACAGCGTTATTCTCGATCACCTCGCCCACCTTGGCGTGTTGCTGCTGCTGTTTACCGTCGGCCTCAAACTCAAACCCAGCGCCCTGCTGCGCCCCGAGGTCATCGGCGGCGGCCTGCTGCACTTTGTGCTCTCAAGCTTGCTGTTCCTGCCCGTCATTATGCTGGTGCTCGACCCGCCTTGGCAGCAGGCGCTGCTGCTGGCGATCGCCCTGTCCTTTTCCAGCACCGTGCTGGCAGCAAAGGTGCTGGAGGGCAAGCGCGAACTGCGCGCGTTCCACGGCCGGGTCGCCATCGGCGTGCTGATCATCCAGGACCTGATCGCCCTGCTGGTGATGAGCCTGGCCAGCGGCAAAGTGCCTTCAGCCTGGGCCTTGCTGGTGTTCGCCCTGCCGCTGCTGCGGCCACTGCTGTTCCGCCTGCTCGATGCCAGCGGCCACGAAGAGCTGATGGTATTACTCGGTTTGCTGCTGGCCCTGGTCATCGGCGGCTACGGCTTTGAGAGCGTGGGCCTGAGTGCGGAGCTGGGCGCCCTGGCCTTCGGCGCCATGCTCGCCAAACACCCGCGCGCGGGCGAGCTGGCCAACTCGCTGTGGAGCATCAAGGAAGTCTTTCTGGTCGGTTTCTTCTTGCAGATTGGCATTGGCGGTCTGCCGGATGCTGACACCCTGATTTTTGCGGCGCTGATGGCCCTGCTGCTGCCACTCAAGGGCGCGCTGTTCTTCGGCCTGTTCCTGATCTTTCGCCTGCGCGCGCGCAGCGCCTTCCTCAGCAGCGTCAGCCTGACCAACTACAGCGAATTCGGCCTGATCGTCGCCAGCGTGTTGCTGCCCGCCTACCTCGTGCCCCTGGCCATCACCGTCGCGCTGTCATTCGTTGTCTCAGCCCAACTCAACCGCTACGCCAACCCACTCTACGAGCGCCTGGCCCATCGCCTGATCCCCCTGGAACGCAATATCCGCCACCCCGACGAACAACCGGTGTCCCTGGGCGATGCGCAAATCCTGGTCATGGGCATGGGCCGCACCGGCCGCGCCGCCTATGACCACCTCGCTCACCAGGGCTGGAATATGGTCAGCCTCGACTCCGATCCCCAGGTCATCCAGCTCAACGGCCAAGCTGGCCGGCATATCCTCTTCGCCGACGCTGAAGACCCGGTGTTCTGGCAGCGCATTGAAATGCCTGCGGTAGAAGCCGTCATCCTGGCCATGAACGACCCCGAGGCCAAGGTCATCTCCACCCGCAAACTGCGCGACAGCGGGTTCGAAGGGCTGATCGTCTCCCACGCCATGTACGAAGACATTGCCCAGCGCATTCAGGACGCCGGCGCCAACCGCACCTACCTGACCATGAGCGAAGCCGGCGCCGGCCTTGCCGAACACGTCGCGCGGGATTTACGGGCGCGGCGTCAAGGCTAACAAAGCTCCAATCAACAACCTGATCAGCGCGTCTCGTCACCGGCAAAGTTGGGTTGTCTCGGCGTGCTCATAGCGATGGCGGCAGTGCCCTTACTGGCTCTGCTAGGCATCATCAGCAACCTGACCTAGGTCCCCCGCACACGGCGGCCCTGATTGCAACCACTCACGCCTTAGCCGGCAACCCCAACGAGGTGTAACCCGGCCATTGGCGCAACAGGGTGTCGACGAACTGCTCGGCAGCCGGTGATAGCGAAGAACCGTGGCGCCTAACCAGACCCAAGGTGCGGCTGATCACGGGCTCGACCAACGGCCGCTGAACCAGGATGGGGTGATCTTCGGCGGGCATGGCCAGGCTGGGCAGTGCCGCCACGCCAAGCCCGGCCTCAACCATGCCCAGCGATGTGGACAGGTGCTGCACCTCATAGAACCAGCTCGGCCGCCAGTCCAGGTGGGCCAGGCCGTGATCGAGCAGTACGCGGTTACCACTCAGCCTTCCCACCCCTATCAGGCGGTAATCACTGAGCTCACGCCAGGCCACCTGATCCTGCTTGGCCAAGGGGTGATCACGCCGGCAGGCGAGCACGAACGGTTCGTTGACCAGGGGTGTGAAGTCGATTTCAGCGCTTTGCCCACTGAGCATGTTGATACCGAAATCGGCTTCCCCGCGGATCACCGCCTCCAGTCCTTCATGGGCACTGAGGTCGAGAATACGGATGCGAATCTTCGGGTACTGCAGGTTGAACTCGCGGATCACCGTGGGCAGAAAGTAGAACGCAGCGGTCGGGATACAGGCCAGCGTCACCTGCCCGGACTGTCGCTCGGCGAGTTCGCGGATACCCAGAATAGAGCGCTCAAAGTCATCCAGCAGGCGTCGCGCCTTGGGCAGAAAATCCCGCCCCACTGCCGTCAGGCTCACGCGCCGGGTGGTGCGGTCGAGCAACTGCGTGCCCAGCCCCTCTTCGAGCTTTTGCATGCGTCGGGTTAGCGCCGGCTGGGACAGGTGAATGGCGTTGGCGGCCTCATGGAAGTTGCCGAACTCGGCGATTTTCACAAAGGCGCGAAGGTCTTGCAGCTCATAATTCATGCACGAAACCTATTAATCGATCCGATTTTTATATTTAGCGTATCAGCATAAGCGGGTTTGCGCGGTGTCCGGCTGTCGTCGTGCGTGTTGGCGCCGCATTAATGCTTAAAACACATTAATAGCTCAAATATATGCAATTTACAGATTAAAAAAACTGCCCCGATAATCTCCCAACGCAACAATAACTATATTTATTGCACCGGAGACATCATGCAAGCCATTCCCTGTGTCCTCATGCGCGGCGGCACGTCCCGAGGCCCGGTGTTCCTGGCCAATCACCTGCCCAGCGACCCGGCGCAACGCGACGAGGTACTGCTCAAGGTCATGGGGTCAGGCCATGAGCTGGAGATCGATGGCATTGGCGGCGGCAGCCCACAGACAAGCAAGGTTGCCATCGTCAGTCGCTCCCCGCACCCGGATGCAGATGTCGACTACCTGTTCGTCCAGGTGATGGTCGCCCAGCGACGCGTCGATACTGCGCCGAACTGCGGCAACATGCTCTGCGCAATCGGTCCTTTCGCCATTGAGCATGGCCTGGTCAATGCCACCGCGCCGGCCACACGGGTGCGTATCCGCAACCTCAACACCAATACCCTGATCGATTCCGATGTACTGACCCCCAACGGCCGGGTGCGCTATGAGGGCGACACGCAAATCGACGGGGTACCCGGCACGGCTGCCCCGATCCGTCTGACCTTTCTTGATGCCGCCGGCGCCAAAACCGGCAGCCTGCTGCCGAGCGGCCAGGTGCGTGATCTGATCGATGGCGTGGAAGTGACCTGCATCGACATGGCCATGCCCATGGTCCTGATGCACGCCGAGGCGCTTGGCAAAACCGGTTACGAGACCGCCGCCGAGCTGGACGCCGACCCGCAGTTGCTCGCGCGGCTGGAAAGCATTCGCCTGCAAGCCGGTCGCCTGATGGGGCTGGGCGATGTCTCCCAGATGGTCATTCCCAAACCCGTGCTGCTGGCACCGCCGCGCCAGGGCGGCAGCCTGAGCACCCGCTACTTCATGCCGCATAACTGCCACCGATCGCTGGCTGCAACGGGCGCCATCGGCCTGGCCAGTGCCTGTGCCTTGCCGGGCAGCGTGGCCCATCAGATCACCCCGATCAGCGGCGCCGCCTTGGTACGCCTGGAGCACCCAGGAGGGCAGATCGAAGTGTCGCTGGAGCCTGACGCACAGAACCGTCCCGAAAAACTCCGCGCCTCCCTGATACGCACCGCCCGACGCTTGTTCGCCGGCGATGTGTACATCCCGGCCAAGCGTACCGGGAGCTAGTCACACCGTTTTCATCCACCGCCAGAGCTGACCACAATGACAACAACAAACCCTCTGCATTACACCTTGCCCTTCGGCGTATTCTGCCTGCTGCCCCTGTCGATGGGCGTTGCCCAGGCCCAGGGTTTTATCGAAGACAGCAAAGCCAGCCTTGAGCTGCGCAACTTCTACCTGAACCGCGATTTTCGCCAATTTCCCGATCCCGCTCAGAACAAGCGCGAGGAATGGGCTCAGGGCTTTATCCTCAACCTGGAGTCGGGTTTTACTCAGGGCACAGTCGGCTTGGGTGTCGACGCCATTGGCATGCTTGGCCTGAAGCTCGACTCCTCAAAAGACCGCAGCGGCACTGACCTGCTGCCGACCGACAGCCGCAATCGGGCCGAGGACGACTACAGCAAGCTCGGCGTAACCGGCAAGGCCCGCCTGGGCAAGAGCGTGGCCAAGGTCGGGACCCTGCTGCCGAAAATGCCGTATTTGCAGTACAGCAACAGTCGCTTGCTGCCTCAGACATTCGAAGGCTGGCAGGTGCAAAGCCGCGACATTGAGTCCCTGACACTGACCGGCGGGGAGATCTCTCGGGTGGTCCAGCGCAGCGTGTCCGGCTCGGAAAAACTGGCGTTGAACAACAAGAACAGCCGCTTCGGCGCCGGCCCCGAGAGTGACGGGCTGCGCTTCTTCGGCGGTGACTACGGGCTCGCACCCAGCCTGGTGGCCAGCTATCACTACGCCGAATTGCAGGATATCTATCGCCAGCACTTCCTCGGCCTGCAACACAGCCTGGCGCTGGGCAGCGGGACGCTGAAAAGCGACCTGCGCTACTTCGATAACCGCGAAGCCGGTCAGGCGCGCGTCGGCAACATCGATAACCAAGTGATCAACGCCATGTTCACCTACAGCCAGGCTGGCCATGCCCTGGGCCTGGCCTATCAGCAGATGAAAGGTGATGACGCCTTCACCTACGTCGACGGCGCCACGCCCTACTTGACCAACTTCCTGCAGATCAACGATTTTGCCGGCCCCGAGGAACGCTCCTGGCAGCTGCGCTATGACTACGACTTCGCCGCTATCGGGCTCAAGGGCCTGACGTTCATGACCCGCTATGTCACCGGTGATCAGGTGCGCCTGAACAATGGTCAATCGGGCGATGAGTGGGAACGCAACACCGACCTGGCCTACGCCTTCAGCGAAGGCACCCTGAAGAACCTCAAGCTGACCTGGCGAAATGCCAGCTACCGCTCGAGCTTCAGCCGTGATCTTGATGAAAACCGCCTGATTCTCAGCTACACCAAGGCACTCTGGTGAGTCGCCACGCTACCGCACCTCTACAACTCTAAGAAAGGAACGCACCATGAACTCGACTCGACTCAGCACCTGCTTGTCCATTGCCTGCGCCATGCTTCTAGCCAGCGCCAGCGCGCTCGGCAAAGAACCCTCACGCCCGGAATGCATCGCCCCAACCAAGCCCGGCGGCGGCTTCGACCTCACCTGCAAACTGGCTCAAGCCGGTCTCAAAGACCACAAGCTGCTCGACGCCCCCATGCGTGTCACCTACATGCCCGGCGGCATCGGCGCAGTGGCCTATAACGCTATTGCCGCTAATCGCCGCGGCGAAGCCGGTACCATCGTGGCCTTCTCCGGCGCCTCGCTGCTCAACCTCGCCTTGGGCAAATACGGCCGCTATGACGAGAACGCTGTGCAGTGGCTGACCACCATCGGCACCGACTACGGCACCCTGGCTGTGCGCGAAGACTCGCCGTTCAAGACCCTGGACGATGTTGTTCAGGCACTGAAGAAAGACCCCAAGAGCGTGTCCGTCGGCGGTGGTGGCAGCATCGGTGGCCAGGGCTGGGTGAAGATCGCCCTGCTGGCAAAAGCCGCTGGGGTCAACCCGCGCGACCTGCGCTACGCCGCATTCGAAGGCGGTGCCGAGCACTACATGGCCCTGATGGGCAAACACGTGGACCTGGTCACCGGCAGCGCCAGCGAGATCCGCGCACAGAAGGCCAACAAGATCCGCACCCTGGCGATTTTCAGTGAGGAGCGCCTGCCAGGTGAACTGGCCGATATCCCCACCGCGCGCGAGCAGGGTTACGAGATCCAGTGGCCGCTGATCCGCGGTTACTTCGTCGGCCCGGACGTCACCCCTGAAGCCGTCGCCTGGTGGCGCGACCGCTTCGCCACCCTGCAAGCCTCGCCGGAATTCCAGCAATACCTTGCTGATCGTGACGTGCTGCCGCTGACCGTGACCGGTGAAGAACTCGACGCGCTGGTCAAGCAACAAGTCGCGCAGTACCGCGAACTGGGCCGCGAGTTCGGCCTGGTCGAGTAACCCGCCTTTGCTGGGCGAAGCCTGTCCAGGCTTCGCCGCTGGAGCCTCTCATGCATGACCGTCTGTTTGCAGGGTGCACCCTGCTGCTTTGTCTCGCGTTGGTAATCGTTGGCTGGGCCTATCAGGCCCCCTTCGCTTACGAACCGGTAGGGCCACGTGCCTTTCCGCTGTTGCTGCTGGCGCTGATCGGCTGCGCCGTGTTGTACCAGCTCATTCGTCCCTCGACTGGGCAGCACGCTCAGGCAGAACCAGCCCTTGACCGCCATGTCGGGCGCAAGATTGCGCTGTGCGTAGCGGCTCTGCTGCTGTACGCCACGGCCTTTGAATGGCTCGGCTTTATCCCCAGCAGCGTGCTGTTCGCCGTTTCCATGGCACGTCTGTACGGCGCCAGCACCTGGCAAAGCCTGATCGGTGGTGTCGTCATCGCCGTGGGTTTGTACCTGCTGTTCGATTTCGGCTTGGACGTCCCCTTGCCCCTCGGCCCCATTGCCGCGCTGGAGAATTGACATGGATACCCTTCACTACCTGGGCATCGGCTTCGGCGTCGCCCTGACTCCCTACAATTTGCTGACCGCTTTCTGCGGCACATTGATCGGCACGGTGGTCGGCCTGTTACCGGGCCTGGGGCCGGTCAACGGTGTGGCCCTGCTGATCCCAATCGCCTTTGCCCTTGGCCTGCCACCGGAAACAGCCCTGATCCTGCTAGCAGCGGTCTACCTGGGATGTGAATACGGCGGCCGTATCTCCTCCATCCTGCTGAACATCCCGGGTGAGGCTTCGGCCGTCATGACCACCCTGGATGGCTATCCGTTGGCCCGCCAGGGCAAGGCTGGCGTCGCCCTGTCGCTGTCCGCTTGGAGCTCGTTCATCGGCGGCACCATCGCCACTGTTGGCGTCATGCTATTTGCCCCGCTGCTTGCGCAATGGGCGGTCGCGTTCGGCCCGGCCGAGTATTTTGTGCTGATGGTGTTCGCCATTACTTGCCTGGCAGGCATGGCTGATAACAAACCGATGAAGACCGCCATCGCGGCCATGATCGGCCTGTTTCTCTCCTGCGTTGGCATTGATGCCAACAGCGGCGTTTACCGTTTCACGTTCGGCAGCCTGGGCCTGGCCGATGGCATCCAGTTCGTGGTGCTGGTGCTGGGCTTGTTCAGCGTCAGTGAAATTCTGGTACTGCTTGAGCGCACCCATCATGGCCAAAAAGCTGTGAAAGCCTCAGGGCGCATGCTGTTCAACATGAAGGAAGGCACGTTTGTCCTGGCGACCAACCTGCGCAGCGGCGTGGTTGGTTTCGTGCTCGGTGTGCTGCCCGGCGCCGGTGCAACCCTGGCCAGTGCGGTGGCCTACATGTCGGAAAAGCGCATGGCGCGTCATGACAACCGCTTCGGTGATGGAGACTTGCGTGGCCTGGCGGCACCGGAAACGGCCAACAGCGCGGCAGCCTGCGGCTCGATGGTGCCGATGCTGACCCTCGGCGTACCGGGTTCAGGCACCACCGCCGTGATGCTCGGCGCACTCACGCTCTACAACATCACGCCGGGGCCGATGCTATTCCAGAACCAGCCCGACATCGTCTGGGGGCTGATCGCCTCGTTGTTCGTTGCCAACATCATGCTGATCATCATGAACGTACCGATGGTGCGGGTGTTTACGCGCATCCTCTCGGTGCCGACCTGGGCGCTGGTGCCGGCCATTGCGATCATCACCTCGATTGGCGTCTACGCGGTGCACTCCACCACGTTCGACCTCTTTCTGATGATTGGCATCGGCATTTGCGGCTACATCCTGCGTAAGCTCGATTACTCACTTTCAGCCGTGCTGCTGGGCTTTATCCTCGGCGGCATGATGGAAGAGAACCTGCGCCGTGCCCTGTCGCTGTCCAACGGTGAGCTGGGCATCCTGTGGGGAAGCCCGATCGCGCTGGCCGTATGGGGTCTGGTGGCAGTGATGACCGCCCTGCCTATCTGGAGAGCCTGGCGCGCCCGCCAGAGCCGCAACACTGCAGTCGCCGATAGCCGCGCCTAACGCCCGCGCTGCTGGCGATTGAAACGAACCTGCGCGCATGTCGATGCGCGCAGGTTCAAGGCACCTGTAATGGAATAACCACCCCAAAGGTGGTGCCGATCTCGGCCTGGGATGACACCTCAACCCGGCCGCCGTGGGACTCGACAATCTGCGAAACGATAAACAGCCCTAAACCCAAGCTGGAATAAGGGCCGTTGTCCGTGACCATCTCCGGTGAGTAACGCCCCATGGGGTTGAAGATAAAGGGCAATACCTCTTCGGGAATGGGGTTACCGGCGTTGTGAACGCTAAATCGCAGAATGCCATCTTGGCTGTCCAGGGTGACGGTCACCGGAGCGCTGCCATTGCCGTGTTGGATGGCGTTGCCAATCAGATTGGAGAACACCTGTTCCAGGCGGGCACCGTCAAAATCGCCGATGGCGCTTCCGCTGCAGGTCAGACGAATATCGGCCTCGGGGTTTACCGTGCGTGATTCCTCGACGATGCGCTCACACACCGGCTGAATGTCCATCTGCTCTTTTTTCAGCGGGAGGCCGTGGCCGATCTGCGAGCGGGTGAAGTCCAGCAGGTCGCCAACGATCTGGCTGGCGCGCTTGACGCTGGAGTAGATGCGAGAGGCAATTTTGGTCGGCCGCGCGCCAAGATCATTGGTGCGCAACAAGACGTCAGCACCGAGCAGGATTGCGCTCAAGGGCGTGCGTAAATCATGCCCGAGAATGCCCAGGAAGATATTGCGCGAGACCTGCACGGCCTTGGTGTAACTGGAAATGGATTCGGCAAGCGCCTGGTCAATGGCCTCGTTGAATCGGATCATGTCCTCCACTTGTGAGGGCTTACCGGCCTTTTCCTGACGCATCCACTGCTTGATCACGCTTGAGCGTAATGCGCGAAACTCTGCGACCAGTTGGTCGATGGTAAACCCCGACATCAGCCGGGTAATGGCATGGGTTTTAGCGGGGGTATGGATATCCGATGCCGCTTCGCCGTGGGCCTTTTCGATCTGCTCCTCGGCGGACTGCTCGGTACTCAGATCATCGGCAATGGCCCGCAGCATCTGCTCGGCGTGATCGCGCAGTGCAACAGAATCAAGCGGCTCACCTGGGGTAGCCAGCGTACGCGCAAAATCTTCCCACTCCTGCACGATAGGTTCGATGTTTTCTAGGATAAAACCCGCTAACCGCATAACCACTCGAACCTGAAAGATGAACCGTGCATGGCGCTGGCTCGTGGGCCGAGTTAAACACTAATACCCGTTGAGTGTAAGGCGCTATCAACGTACACCCGCCCTGTGGCGTGGCTCGACACGACAGGCCTTACACGCACAAACGACGAATCCGGAGACAAATCACCATGCACATCGTGATACCCGACGACTACCAGCAGGTCATCCGCAGCCTCGCGTGTTTCAACCTGCTGGAGGGGCATCGGGTCAGTCTGTACCACGACATCCAGCACGACCCGGATGTATTGGCCGAGCGCTTTGCCGATGCCGAGGCCTTGGTGCTGACCCGTGAGCGCACACGCCTGGACGCCGCGCTGCTGGCGCGCTTGCCGCGCCTCAAGGTGATCAGCCAGACCGGTAAGGTCGGCCCACACCTGGACCTGGCCGCCTGTGCACGCCAGGGCATCGCCGTACTGGAGGGCCGTGGCTCGCCCATCGCCGCCGCCGAGCTGACTTGGGCGCTGCTGCTGATGGCACGCCGCAAACTGCGCCCCGCAATGAACGCGCTCTATGCCGGGCAGTGGCAGGTCAACCTGGGCCAACGCCTGTGCGGCCAGACCCTGGGGATCTGGGGCTACGGCAAAATCGGCCAGCGCCTGGCGCGCTATGCCCAGGCCTTCGAGATGCCGGTGCTGGTCTGGGGCAGCGAAACATCACGTCGCGCCGCCGAGGCTGACGGCCACCGTGCGGCGCTGTCGCGTGAAGCGTTTTTCAGCGAGGCCGATATCATCAGCCTGCACCTGCGCCTGGCCGAAAGCACGCGCCACGCCATTGGCCTGAGCGACTTACAACAGATGAAGCCCGACGCGCTACTCGTCAACACCAGCCGCGCCGAGCTGCTCGCCCCCGGCGCACTGCTACAGGCGCTGGAGTCCGGCCGCCCAGGCTTTGCTGCGCTGGATGTGTTCGAGCAGGAGCCGCTGCTCGACCCGGCTGACCCGCTGCTGCAGCATCCGCGCATTCTCTGCACGCCTCACCTGGGTTATGTCGAACGGCAGGGTTACGAGCTGTACTTCGGCGATGCCTTCAGCAACCTGCTGGCATTCGACCAGGGTAAACCCTGCGGCCTGCTCGAGCCTACTCCCGGTTGATCACTGCGTTTCAGGGCGCAGCCCCCGTAGGGTGCGCCGCGCGCACCAACGTGAGTCCAGCACTCCTGGTGAGTGCGGCCAAGCAACACTTAATTGCCGCAGCACCTTCCTAAGGGCGAGGGCTGAACGCGTTATTGCAGTGACTGTAGGCGCGATTTGACTCGACCTGCAGTCGCCCATCTCACGAATGAACGCTGGCCCCTGCCCGCTTGCCTCTTATCAAACAGGCTGCGACGCCCCCTCGATAGCGCCCCCTACAGAACACATCTAAGCGCTCTATTACGGGTCACTGCGCACCATCGACGCGCAACACCAGTTGACTTTCAAGTCAGATTTTGGCGCCTGCCGCAGCACTTTTTGTAGACAATCGCTGCAGATCAGGTATTCAGCGCTGGAAAAGTTGTGTACAAAACAGTGCACAAAGCATGCATCAGCCCGCACAAACTGTAATGCGAAAAGCGGAACAGTCTGTGCATACAACCTCCTCATACCGGCCGCCAGGCCTGACAACAAGATCAAGGAGCGCTTCATGCCCAGCGATGATTTTCATATCCATACAGTCGACCCCTCCCTGCACAACGCCGACCTGGCACCCTTGCCACCGGGCAAGCGCAAGTGGGGCTGGTTTGAAATTTTCAATGTCTGGTCCAACGACATTCAAAGCCTGTTCGGCTATACCCTGGCCGCGACGCTGTTTATTTCCTACGGCCTGAGCGGCTGGGCTGTGCTAGCGGCGATCGTCGTGGCGGGCTTTATCGTCATGGGCCTGGTGCAGCTGACCGGCAAACCCAGCGTCAAGTACGGCATCCCCTTCCCGGTGATGGCGCGCGCCAGCATGGGCGTGCGCGGCGCGAACTTTCCGGCCGTGGTGCGCGGCATCGTGGCGATCTTCTGGTATGGCGTGCAGACCTACTTCGCCTCCACCGCGCTAGCGCTGCTGATCAACTCACTGCTGGGCACCACGACGACAGATGCGAGCTTCCTGGGCATGACCGCAGTCGGCTGGCTGTCTTACGTGATCGTCTGTGTGTTCCAGGTGGCGCTGTTCATTCGCGGCATCGACTGGATCACCCGCTTTCTCAACTGGGCCGGGCCACTGGTGTACCTGGTGATGATCGCGCTGATGCTGATCATCTGGTACCAGGCCGGCCCTAGCCTGCTGGGCGAGCTGGGCACTCTGTTCCGCGGCACCGGTGACTACGCCGCTGGCCCGGTGGCTGCTTTTGTCGCAGTGGTCGGCACCATGGTCGCCTACTTCGCCGCGGTAGTGATCAACTACGGCGACTTCGCGCGCTTTGTGCGCAATGAAAAGCAGATGACCATCGGCAATTTCCTCGGCCTGCCGGTCAGCCTGGCGATCTTCTCCCTAATCGCGCTGGTGATCACCGCCGGTACCGTGGTGGTGTTCGGTGAAACCCTGACCAACCCGACCGACATCGTTGCCCGGGTCGATAACCTGACCCTGACCATCGTGGCCGCACTGACCTTCTTCGCCGCCACCGTGGGCATCAACCTGGTCGCCAACTTCATTCCGCCCGCCTACGACATCGCCAACCTGGCACCGGCGCGCATCAGTGCGCGCACCGGCGGGTTTATCACCGCGGCGATTGCCTTCTTTATTGGCGCACTCTGGGTCGCGTTTATCAGCAAGGTCGGCATCGCCGCCTTCGTCGATACCTTGGGCGCGGTGCTGGCGCCGCTGTACGGCATCATCGTCGCCGACTACTACCTGGTGCGCCGTCAGCAGTTGAACGTGCAGCACCTGTTCAGCGCCGAACCCGGCACAAGCTACTACTTCGATGGCGGCTGGAATCGCAAGGCGATGATCGCCTTTGCTGTGGCCTCGGTGTTTTCCGTGGCCTCGGTATGGGTGCCGGCGCTGAGCGACCTGTCGGGTTATGCCTGGCTGTTCGGCGCCCTGCTCGGCGCGGTGCTGCATTACCTGCTGATGCGTAAACAGGTCGTGACCATTGCTCCGGTGGCGCTGGAAACGCGGGGCTAACCCTAGCCAACGATACTTGGTGCGCACGGCGCACCCTACTGATAGGCAAAAAAGGGGGAAGGTGCCTGGCACCTTCCCCCTTTCGTCAATCAGTGCCAACGCCCGCAGGCGTCGGTTGATCAGCTGGCGCGTGCGATATTGCGCAGCGACTTGATCTGATCATGATTGCGCTGCACACCTTGCAGCTGTTGCTCTACGACTACACGGGCGGTCGGCGGCAGCTCTTTGCTCATCGCTTCTTTGTAAGCCTTGAGCGCCACGTCTTCACCACGCTCACACTCGTTGAGGATGGCTTCGTCGTCTTTGCCGGTGACCATGCTCTTGAGGTCGACCCAACGGCGATGCAGGGCACCGGCTACGCTGGAGCTGGTCTCAGGATCGCCACCCAGGCCACGAACCAGGTCTTGCAGCTCGCGAGCAGCGGCGGCGCATTCTTGAGCGCGCTGGCTGAACAGCGTTTTGAGCTGCGGGTTTTTGACGTCTTCGGCACACTCAAGGAAGCCTTTTTCGCCGTCCTTGCTGGTTTCGATCAGGTCGTTGAGTACCGAAATCGCATGCTTGTTATCCATCTCGTCGTTCCTCTCTGCAGTTAACAGGTTGGCGCCGGAAAGGGTTACCGGCCACTCGTGAAAATGGACCGGGCAGGTTTTGCGATGGTTCAGGCTTTTTCCCACGCTTGCTCAACAAGCCGACCTACTGGCTTGCTCTGCAGCCCGCGCCAGCAGTGGCTCGCAACCAGTCGTCGGGCAGCGCTGCCGAGCATGAGAAGCGCCCATTGGTCCGCGCTAAAACAGCCGTGCAATCAAGCCTTGACCTAAAAGTCAGCTACGCGCTGCACGCCTAAGCCGGCGTGCTTGAGGGCCGTAAAAGGCCGGTGCTACCATGCGCGCCCGCCAGCCGCCTGCGGCAGCCAGCCATGTATCGAGGCCTATGACCAGTATTCGCGAGCGCAACAGGGAACTGATCCTGCGCGCAGCCAGTGAAGAGTTCGCTGACAAGGGCTTCGCTGCCAGCAAGACCAGCGATATTGCGGCCAAAGCCGGCGTGCCCAAGCCCAACGTGTATTACTACTTCAAGTCCAAAGAGAACCTCTACCGCGAGGTGCTGGAGAGCATCATCGAGCCGCTGCTGGCCGCCTCGGCGCCGTTCAACCAGCCCGGCCAACCCGGTGAGGTGCTGCGTGCGTATATCCGTTCGAAGATCCGCATTTCGCGCGAGCATTCCTATGCCTCCAAGGTGTTCGCCAGTGAGATCATGCACGGCGCACCGCACCTGAGCCCCGAGCAGGCCGAGCAGCTCAATGCCCAGGCGCGGCACAACATCGCCTGCATCCAGGGCTGGATCGACCAGGGCCTGATGGCCGCGGTTGATCCGCATCACCTGATGTTCAGCATCTGGGCAGCGACCCAAACCTATGCCGACTTCGACTGGCAGATCGCAACCGTCACCGGCAAGACTGTACTGAGTGACGACGACTACGAAGCCGCGACCCAGACCATCATCCGCCTGGTGATCCATGGCTGCGACATCGACACGCGCCAACCGCAGATGCCCGGCGCAACCCTGATCGACGGCTGACTTGTAGGAGCGAATTTATTCGCGATGCCATCGCGAATTTCGCGAATAAAGGCTGGGCGCCCCCTTCGCCCCTACGCTACAGGCCGGCCCGGTTGCAGCGATACCGCAACAGCGCCTACGCTGACCGCCCCTCGCGCACGGACGTGACCATGCAGCACGAAGCAACCAATTGGCGCCAACGCCTGTACGTCATCATCTTCCACACCGACACTCCGGCCGGTCAGCGCTTTGATAACGCCTTGCTGCTGGCGATCCTGGCCAGCCTGGTGGTGGTGATGCTCGACAGCATCGAGTCGGTCTTCGCCCGTTACGGCGAGTGGCTGGTTGCGGCGGAATGGGCGTTTACCCTGTTGTTCGCGGTCGAGTACCTGGTACGCCTGTACTGCTCACCGCGCCCGCTCAAGTACGCATTCAGCTTCTACGGGTTGATCGATTTGTTGGCGGTGCTGCCGGCGCTTCTCGCGCTGCTATTCCCCGAGGCGCAGTACCTGTTGATCGTGCGGGTGATCCGCATGCTGCGCATCTTCCGCGTGCTCAAGCTCACGCCCTACCTGAGCCAGGCCAATTTTCTGCTGGTGGCACTGCGCGGCAGCAAGCAGAAGATCGTGGTGTTTTTGCTCAGCATCAGCACCTTGGTGGTGGTCTACGGCACGCTGATGTACGTGATCGAAGGCCCGCAGAATGGCTTTACCAGCATCCCAAAAAGTATTTACTGGGCAGTAGTCACCCTGACCACCGTGGGCTTTGGCGATATCGTCCCGGTCACGGTGCTGGGCCAGGCAGTGGCGACGCTGGTGATGATCACCGGTTATTCGATCATCGCGGTACCGACCGGCATCTTCACCGCCGAGTTAGCCAGCGCCATGCGCGGCGATCTACTGACCCACGCCTGCCCGCGCTGCGCCAAGGACAGCCACGAGCCGGCGGCCGCATTCTGCAGCCGCTGCGGCAGCGCGCTATTCCCGCCCGGCGATCACGAGGCGGACAGCATCAGCCACGAGGCGGCTGCGAAAAAATAACGAACCCTGCCAAGGCGTAGGCAGTCACACCCTGCATACCGGACAGGGAGTGCCCATGCCTTTTCTCAAACTCCTGCATTTCGCCGCCCTGCTCTGCTGGTGCGGCGCGTTGCTGTATTTGCCGGCCCTGATTGCGGCCGGCACCCGCCGTGGTGAGGCGCTGTTCTACCGCGACCACGCCCACCTCACGCGCATGGTCTTCACCCATATCGCCACTCCCGCCGCCCTGCTGGCCATCGGCTCGGGCACGGTGTTGCTGCTGCGCGATTCGATATACGCCCCCTGGTTGATCCTAAAACTCACCAGCGTCGCCGGCATGGTGCTCTGCCATGCCCTGTGCGGCGTGCTGGTGTTGCGCGTCGAAAGCCACCCGAGCCGCTCTGCAAGTCGAGTGTGCGCGCTTATTGGCGGGCTGATCGCCGTGTTGATCAGCCTCACCCTGTGGCTGGTATTGGCCAAGCCGTTTGCCTAAGGATTGTTGCCCCTCATGACCCACGCCCTACGTCCTGACACAGGCCTGCACTCAGACGTCAACATCGACGCCAACCGCCTGCTCATACACCAAGCGCCCACCGAGATACGCAGCAATGGCAATCAAGCCCGCGGTGAACAGCGACAGGTAGAACGCCCACAGCACCATGCCGTCCTCGGGCCCCTGATAGCGCAGCACCCAGTTGAGCGAGGCCAGCGAGAGCATCATCACGGCGATGATCGCGTGGCACCAGGCGGTGATCTTCTGGCGGATGCGTTTGACCGTGAGCAAATCCACCAGGCCGGCCAGGCTGGCGGCCCAACCGCCGAATGCGCCGACGCCGGCCAGCCACAAACTGGCGCGGCTCCAGAACGGGTCATCAGTCCAGAGAAAGGCAAAATCGCTGGCCACCAGGGCCAGCAGTGCAGCCACGGGGAAGTGAATCATCATGGGGTGCAGCGGGTGTCCGGCAATCGCGGCGCGGCTGACAATGGGTTCGTGCGGGGTGGCCATCCGGGGCTCCTGGGCAGGCTGAAAAACGGCAGAGGTGCCGGCGTGATCCGCCGGGGCACAGTGCAATTGACCGCGCTGGCGCTGGCAGTTCCGTTTATCGCTGCATGCAGCGGTCCGCAGTCGACCCTCGACCCGGCCGGGCCGATGGCCCGCGACGTTGCCGTTATCTGGTGGGTGATGTGTGGCTTTTCCGCGTTCATCCTGCTGCTGGTCAGCGGGCTGTGGATCCACGCCATGCGCCGCCCACACCGCACCTACAGCCCGGCTGAGGCGAAACGTTGGCATGGCTTCTGGATCATCGGCGGTGGGATTGTGCTGCCCACGGCGAGCGTCGTTTTGCTGCTGATTTTCGGCATTCCGGCGGGCCAGCACATGCTGCCCTCGCCTGTCGAAGGCGAGCAGCCGTTGCGCATTGAGGTCACCGGCCACCAGTGGTGGTGGGAGGTGCGCTACCCAGAGAGCGGCGTGGTCACGGCCAACCAGCTGCACCTGCCCGCTGGCCGGCCTGTGGACCTGACGGTGACCAGCGCCGATGTCATCCACTCGTTCTGGGTGCCGCGCCTGGGCGGCAAGATCGACATGGTCCCTGGCCACCACAACCAGATCCGCCTGCAGGCCGACGAACCCGGCAAACACCGCGGCCAGTGCGCCGAGTTCTGCGGCACCCAGCACAGCCGCATGGTGCTGCATGTCGAAGCCCATACACCGGACAACTTCGCCAGGTGGATTGAGGCGCGCCAGGACCGGCAGATCGCGCCACCACCGGCCCCCGCTGGCGATGTGTTCGTCGAGCGCTGCGGCATCTGCCACAGCGTCGCCGGTATCAGCCAGGGCCAGCGTGCGCCGGACCTCTCTGACCTCGGTTCGCGCCCGACCCTGGGCAGCGGCGTACTGGTCAATGACAAAGGCGCCATTCTGCGCTGGCTGCAGGAACACCAACGCCTGAAACCCGGCACTGGGATGCCATCCACCGAGGATGTCGCCCCCGCAGAGCTGGAAACCATCGCCCGCTGGCTGGAGGGCCTTGCCCCGTGACCGCACCCGACACCGCACGCCAGCCGGCGACCGATCCCGATCAATTACGCGACGACTTCAACGCGGTCTGGGGCAACCCGCGCGGCTGGCGCGCGCTGACCATCGTCAACCACACCACCATCGGCCTGCGCTTTATGGTCACCGGCGCGGTGTTCTTCTTGATCGGCGGCCTGCTGGCCATGCTGATCCGCACCCAGCTCGCCCTGCCTGAGCAGGACATCATCGCCCCGGACCTGTACAACCAGCTCTTCACCATGCACGGCACGGTGATGATGTTCCTGTTCGCCGTGCCGATGATGGAAGGCCTGGCGGTGTATCTGATCCCCAAGATGATCGGCGCCCGCGATCTGGTGTTCCCCAGGCTTTCGGCACTGGGTTACTACTGCTACCTGTTCGGCGGGATCATCCTCTGTTCAAGCATGCTCTGGGACATCGCCCCCAAGGCCGGCTGGTTTATGTACACGCCGCTGTCCAGCGCCGCCCATACACCGGGGCCGAACTCGGATTTCTGGCTGTTGGGCATTACCTTCGTAGAGATCTCCGCGGTGAGTGCCGGGGTCGAGCTGGTGGTGTCGATTCTGCGCACCCGCGCGCCGGGCATGGCGTTGAACAAGATGCCGATCTACGCCTGGTACATCCTGGTGATGGCGATGATGATCGTGGTTGGCTTTCCGCCGCTGATCCTCGGCTCGATCCTGCTGGAGCTGGAGCGCGCAGCCGGCCTGCCGTTCTTCGATGTCAGCCGCGGCGGCGACCCGGTGCTCTGGCAGCACCTGTTCTGGCTGTTCGGCCACCCCGAGGTGTACATCATTTTTCTGCCGGCAGCAGGCATCGTCTCGACGTTGCTGCCGGTGTTCTGCCAGCGCCCGCTGGTGGGTTATCGCTGGGTGGTGCTGGGCATTCTCACCACCGGTTTTATCAGCTTCGGCCTGTGGGTCCACCACATGTTCACCGTGGGCATTCCGCACCTGGCCCAGGCGTTCTTCTCCGCTGCCAGCATGCTGGTGGCGATCCCCACCGGGGTGCAGGTGTTCGCCTGGCTGGCCACGCTGTGGCTAGGGCGGCCGGTGTATCACGTGCCGATGCTCTGGCTGGTGGGCTTTCTGATCATCTTCGTGTGTGGCGGCCTGACCGGGGTGATGCTGGCCCTGGTGCCATTCGACTGGCAAGTGCACGACACCCATTTCGTGGTGGCGCACATGCACTACGTGCTGGTCGGCGGCATGTTCTTCCCGCTGCTCGCGGGGCTGTATTACTGGCTGCCGCACTTCTCCGGGCGCATGCCCTCGGAGCGCCTAGGCAAGTGGGGCTTCTGGCTCGTGTTTATCGGTTTCAACGTGACCTTTCTGATCATGCACTGGACCGGCCTGATGGGCATGCCGCGGCGCATTTACACCTATGAGACCGGCCTGGGCTGGGACATGCCCAACCTGGTGTCCTCGGTCGGCAGCTTTATCATGGCGGCGGGTATCGCCACGGTGCTGCTGGATATCGTGCTGCACTTTCGCTTCGGTCAGCCAGCCCCGGAAAACCCCTGGAAAGCCGATACCCTGGAGTGGGCGACCTGCCTGCCGCCGAGCGCCTACAACTTCGTCAGTTTGCCCGCCGTCCACGGTCGCCACCCGCTGTGGGACAACCCCGATCTGCCGCGCAGCATCGCCGCAGGCGAACACAGCCTGGCGGTGATCGACCATGGCCGCCGGGAAACCTGGGGCACGGACCCGCTGACTGGCAAACCGCGGGAGATCATCCACCTGCCCGGCAACAGCTGGTGGCCGCTGATCGCGTCGCTGTTTATCGGCGTGGTGTGCATCAGCTTGCTGGTCAAGGTTTACCCGCTCGCCGCCGTCGCCAGCATCGCCGCGATCATCGTGCTGCTGCGCTGGAGCTGGGAAAACGGCACGCACCCGCTGGCCGCGCCCGATGCCAAGGTCCAGCCGGGTGATCCGCCGCTGCATTCGCGCACCCAGGACGGCCCAGGACTCTGGGGCATGGCCGTGACCTTGCTGGCCAATGGTGCGCTCTACCTCGCCCTGCTGTTCGGCTGGTTCTACCTGTGGACCGTATCCCCCAACTGGCAGGCGCCTGACACCTTGGTTTTCAGCCCCTGGCTGCTGCTCGCCAGCACCCTGCTGCTGAGCCTGGCCTACGCCTGGCAGCGCCGTGCCTTACTGCGCTTGCGCCGTGGTGACGATCAGGGCCTGGCCGGGCACCTGTGGGTCACCGCCGCCCTGGGTTTGGCTCATGTCGCCCTGTTGCTCGCCTGCCTGCTGGGCAGCGAGCTGGCACCGCGTGGCAGTGCCCATGATGCCGTGGTTACAGTGATGCTGGTGTACAGCCTGCTGCATGGCGCCCTCGCCTGTGTGCTCAGCGCCCTGCAAGCGCTGCGCGTGGGCTACGGCTATGTGAATGCCGGTGCACCCTATGAGCCGCTGGTGGTGGAGCAGTGGTGGCTCTATAGCCTGTGCGTGCTGTGGGCCAGTTATGTGGCGCTGGTGCTGTTCCCGCCGACCTTCGGAGGTGGCTGATGCGCCCCCTGTTCTCGCCCTACAACCCGATCCATATCCCGCTCGGTTTGATTATCTGGAGCCTGTGGTTCGTGGCCCTGTATGGCGGGCTGTCGGTGGCCTGCGAGGTCGCCCCGCCGCCTGTCGAAGCCGCGCAATGGACTTGGCTGAATGCGCTGCTGCTGGTGGCGACGCTGGCAGTCGTAACGCTGTTGGTCGCCCTCACGTTCGGGTTCTGGCGCGCCAGCGAGCGCGCTCGGCAGCGCCCCAAGGAGCGCTTCGTCGCCTGGACAGCTGCAGGCGTTAATGCCATCTCCGCACTCGCCTGCCTGTTCATCGCCCTGCCTATCTTGAGTATGCCGCCATGCCTGTAATCATCGCCCTGCTCGGCTTGCTTGCCGCGCCCACCGCCGCTGCCCACGGCCTGTTCGACGGGCATCTGGAGGACCGCCTGCCGGTGCTGTTCAGCGCCATTCTGTTGGGCGCGGCCTGGCTCACCTACATCGTCGGCGCACGGCGTGTGCGGCCCCACGGTTGGGAAGCGATCTGGATGCACCTGGCAATGCTGATTGCCGTGTTGGCGGTGTTCGGCCCCATCGACGACTGGGCGGAAACCAGTACGACGATGCACATGGTCCAGCACATGCTGTTCATGATCGTCATCGCACCGCTGTGGGCGCTGGCCCGGCCACTGCCACAGTGGCGCGCTGCCTGCGGGCGCTGGTTGCAGCCGGTGTGGAATGGTGTGCTGCGCAGCGGCCGTTACCCGGTGGCGCTGGCCATGCTGCATGGCGCGATGATCTGGGTCTGGCATACGCCGAGCCTGTACATGCTGGCACTGGAGAACACCTGGTGGCATGTGGTCGAGCACGCCTGCTTCCTGTTCAGCGCCTGGCTGTTCTGGTGGTCGTGCCTGCGCGCCAATCCCCAGCAGGTACCCCATGCGCTGATGGCCATGCTCCTGACCCTGATGCACACCGGCCTGCTCGGCGCCCTGCTGACCTTTGGCCAGGCGCCCTTCTACGGCGAATCACGCGACCTGGCCGACCAGCAACTCGCAGGGCTGCTGATGTGGGTGCCCGGCGGCCTGGTCTACCTGGCTGGCGCCGGCTGGATGACCTGGCGCTGGCTCGCGCGCATGTGGCGCCGCCAGCACGCCGGTGCAGCCCAGCAGTCATCTGCGAATAACATCGTGTAACAGCACCATGCCCACGTGCGCTGCCTCGACAGGCAACATACCGCCCGCAAAAACAACAAGGCGGCTTGGGCCTGCAAGCAAGGGCCCGCATAAGAAGGAAACAAGAACATGACCGACACCGTCCAGCAGTCCCCAGGTGCCGCGCGCGCCGCCTGGATCGGCCTGATCCTCGGCCCACTGCTTATGGCGTTCTGCCTGCTCACTGATCCGCCCGGCGAACTCTCCCGTGCCGCCTGGTCGACCCTCGGCCTGACCCTGCTGATGGCCGTGTGGTGGTCCACCGAGGCCATCCCGATCCCGGCCACGGCGCTGCTGCCGATCCTGCTGATCCCGCTACTGGAGATCGACACCCTGCAACGGGCCACCGCGCCCTATGCCAACCCGACCATCTTCCTGTTCCTGGGCGGCTTCGTCATCGGCCTGGCCATGGAGCGCTGGAACCTGCACCGGCGCATCGCCCTGGGCACGTTGCTGGCAGTGGGCAGCCAACCGAGCCGGCAGATTGCCGGGTTTATGATCGCCACAGCCTTCATCAGCATGTGGGTCAGCAACACCGCCACCAGCATCATGATGTTGCCCATCGGCATCTCGGTGATCGGCCTGATCGCCAGCGAAGGGGATGACAAAGAACGCGCACGCTTTGCCGTTGCCCTGCTGCTCGGCATCGCCTATTCCGCCAGCGTGGGCGGCGTCGCCACCCTCATCGGTACACCGCCGAATGCCCTGCTGGCCGCGTTCCTGCGCGACAACTACGACGTGCACATCGGGTTTGGCCAGTGGATGCTGCTGGGCATTCCGGTGGCGCTGAGCATGCTGGTGTTTATCTGGTGGTGGCTGACCCGCGGCGGCTTCCGCCTGGCCACACAGGACACGCAAACCATGCTGCGCCAGGAACTCGATGGTCTGGGGCCGCTGTCGCCCGGCGAAAAGCGCGTGGCGGTAGTCTTCGTGCTGGCAGCCCTGGCGTGGATCTTCCAGCCGCTGCTGTCGAACCATATCGCTGGGGTCAACGACACCAGCATTGCTATCGCTGCGGCCCTTGCGCTGTTCCTGATTCCGGTGGACATGGGCAAGCGTCAGTTCGTGATGGACTGGGAGCACGCCAATCGCCTGCCGTGGGGCGTCTTGCTGCTTTTCGGCGGTGGCCTGTCGCTGGCCTCGGCCATTGGCGCCTCGGGCCTGGCCGAGTGGATCGCCCAGGGCCTGCAAGGCGTGGGTGCCCTGCCGATGATCCTGATGATCGGCCTGGTGGTGCTGGTGATCATCCTGCTCACCGAGGTCACCTCCAATACCGCCACGGCGGCGGCCTTTCTGCCGCTACTCGGTGCGCTGGCTGTGTCCCAGGGCCTGCCGGCCGAGAGCCTGGCCATCCCAGCCGCGATCGCCGCCAGTTGCGCCTTTATGTTGCCGGTAGCGACGCCGCCCAACGCCATCGTCTTCGGCAGCGGCCAGGTGGGCATCCAGCAGATGATCCGCGCCGGCTTCGCCATCAACCTGGTCGGCGTGGTGATTGTCACCCTGCTCTGCTACCTGCTGGTGGGGATGATCTGGAGCCATTGAGGGCTAACCGCGACCGACGCTATAGCGCCCCCCGGTTACGCTACCGGGGGTTCGGTTGCTGTCATGGTAGTTGGGAAGGCGCGCCCGTCACCGCAACATATGCGATCGACAGGTCTATAAAAGCGTTCTAACCGCGTTCGGCGGGCGCTGAGGTCAACTCGAAGGGGCTGTTGCTGCGCCGCTGGTTGCGGTCTTCGCGCGGGGTGGCGCCGAAGAAGTTGCGGTAGGCGCTGGAGAAATGCGGCCCCGAGGAGAAGCCACAGGACAGGCCGATCTGGATGATCGATTTGCTGGTCTGCATCAGCAGTTGTCGCGCCTTGTTCAGCCTTAGCTCCAGGTAATACTGGCTGGGCACGCGGTTGAGGTATTGCTTGAAGATACGCTCCAACTGACGCCGCGACACGCATACATGCTGAGCAATCTCGTCTGTGGTCAGCGGCTCCTCGATATTCGCCTCCATCAGCAGCACGGCCTGGGTCAGCTTGGGATGGCTGGAGCCCAGACGGTTCTGCAACGGAATACGCTGACGTTCGCCCCCTTCGCGAATGCGCTCGACCACCAGCTCCTCGGATACCGCACCGGACAACTCAGCACCGTGATCACGGGCCAACAAGGCCAGCATCAGGTCGAGCACGGCCATACCGCCACAGGCGGTGAGGCGATCACGGTCCCAGTCGAACAGGTGGCTGGTGGCGATAACCCGCGGGAAGCGCTCAGCGAAGTCATCTTGCCAACGCCAGTGCACCGAGGCGCGGTAGCCATCGAGCAGCCCCAGTTGCGCCAACGGGTAGACCCCAGCAGCAATCCCGCCAATCACACAGCCGCCGCGCACCAGCTGCTTCAGCGCACTGGCCAGCGGCACCGCGAGGTTACCGGGTGGCTCATCAGCCAGCAGAAAGAGCCGGTGAAAACCCTCGAGCTTGCCCGCCCAGGGCTCCCCCGGCAGCTGCCAGTCACCGGCAGTTTGCGGCTCAGCCTGCAAAAAGCTCAGCTCGTAGCGCACCTCAGGGTGAACGCGCTGAGCGACACGCAGCGCCTCTTCAGCCAAGGCCAGGGTCAGGGGCTTGGTGTTGGGCCAAAGCAGGAAGCCGATTCGGTGGGCGTTCATGGCGGGCAGTTTAGGCTCTGGCGGGCATTTCGATAAGCCCTATTTCGGTGCAGGCTGGCCTGCGGCAACCCCACACGCCTGACAGCTCGCCAGGCCCATGGGCACGACGAACTACTTGAGGCTACCGGAAAGAAACTGCTGCAGCCGCTCGGATTGCGGGTTGGCCAGCACTTCACGCGGGTTGCCGCGCTCCTCGACCAAACCCTTGTGCAGGAACACCAACTGGTTGGACACCTCACGGGCGAAGCCCATCTCGTGCGTCACCACCACCATGGTGCGACCTTCCTGCGCCAGGTCCTGCATAACGCGCAGCACCTCGCCCACCAGCTCGGGGTCGAGCGCCGACGTCGGCTCATCGAACAGCATCACCTCCGGCTCCATGGCCAGGGCACGGGCAATCGCCACACGCTGCTGCTCACCGCCGGACATGTGCGCGGGGTAGGCATCCTTGCGGTGCGCCACGCCTACCTTGTTCAGGTAATGCTCGGCCTTTTCACGGGCCTCGGCCTTGCTCAGGCCGAGCACATGCACCGGTGCTTCCATGACATTTTCCAGGGCGCTCATGTGCGACCACAGGTTGAAGTGCTGAAACACCATGGCCAAGCGCGAGCGCATGCGCTGCAACTGCTTTGAGTCGGCTGCCTTGAGCGCGCCGTCTTTGGTCGGCACCAGCTTGAGCGCTTCTCCGTTGAGCAGGATCTGCCCGCTGTGCGGCTGCTCGAGCAGGTTGATGCAACGCAAAAAGGTACTTTTACCCGAGCCGCTGGAGCCGATCAGGCTGATCACGTCACCGGCCTTGGCCGCCAGGGAGACACCCTTGAGCACCTCGTTGTCGCCGTACCGTTTATGCAGATCCTGTACTTCAAGTTTGTACATCGCTTCCACTCTCCAGGGGCCACTCATGCCGCATGCGACCCCGACAAATATGCTGACCGGGGCTTAACTGCGCCGGGGCGCCAGGTAGGCCAACCAGCGACGCTCGGCATGCTTGAACAGCCGTACCAGGATGAACGTCAAAATCAGGTAGAACACCCCCGCCGTGAGGAAGGCCTCGAACGGCAGGTAGTACTGCGAATTGACCGTACGCGCCGCACCGGTGATGTCGATCAGCGTAACAATCGACGCCAGGCTGGTGGTGTGCAGCATCATGATCACTTCATTGCTGTACTGCGGCAGAGCCCGACGCAGCGCCGACGGCAACAGAATGCGCCGGTACAGGGTGACGCGCGACATTCCCATGGCCTTGGCCGCCTCGATCTCACCATGGGGCGTGGCCTTGAGGCTGCCGGCGAGGATCTCCGCGCTGTAAGCACTGGTGTTGATGGCGAACGCCAGGCAGGCGCAGAAGGTGGCATTGGACAGGTACGGCCACAGCACGCTCTCGCGCACCGCCTCGAACTGGGCCAGGCCGTAGTAGATGAGAAACAGCTGCACCAGCATCGGCGTGCCGCGGATCACATAGGTGTACAGCCATGCCGGGGCATTGACCCAGGGCGAGCGCGAAACCCGCATCAAGGCCAGCGGCACAGCCAGCGCCAAGCCGAACGCCAGGGCAATCAGCAGGATTTTCAGGGTCACCAGTACACCGCTGAAGTACAGCGGCAGGCTTTCCAAAATAACGGTGTAATCGAAGATCATTGGCGTGTTCCCCTCACAGCTCGGCCGCCTTGCTGCCGACCGAGTAACGCTTCTCGAGGAAGCGCAACGCCAGCAGCGAGACGCTGGTCAGCACCAGGTACAGCGCCGCTACCGCCAGGTAGAAGGTAAAGGGTTCGCGGGTGGCGTCGGCCGCACTCTTGGCCTTGAACATCATGTCCTGCAGGCCCACCACCGAAATCAGCGCGGTGGCCTTGGTCAGCACCAGCCAGTTATTGGTGAAACCCGGAATCGCGAAACGGATCATCTGCGGCACCAGAATGCGGAAGAACACCCGCGGCCCACTCATGCCGTAGGCCATACCCGCCTCGACCTGGCCCTTGGGAATGGCCATGAACGCGCCGCGAAACGTCTCCGACAGGTAGGCACCAAAGATAAAGCCCATGGTGAACACGCCCGCGACGAAGGGGTTGATGTCGATGTAATCGTCGTGCCCGAGCAGCGGCGCCACGCGATTCACCAGGTCCTGACCGCCGTAGAAGATCAGCAGGATCAACACCAGATCGGGAATACCGCGGATCACCGTGGCGTAGGTTTCACCGAGCAGCGCCAACCACTTGATCGGTGACAGGCGAAAGGCCGCACCCAGCAGGCCCAGCACGATGGCCACTGCCATCGAGGTCAGTGCCAGGGTCAGGGTCAGCCAGGCACCGTCGAGAATGGTCGAGCCGTAGCCGTTGAGCATGCTCGGGGTCCCTCATGCAGGCGTGCACGACGCCGGGAACAAAACGAAAGATGGCGCACCCCGCTACCGGGTGTGCGCCACGTTCAGCTGCAGCGATTACTCGCCGTAGACGTCAAAATCGAAGTACTTGTCTTGTACTTCCTTGTATTTGCCGTTGGCGCGAATGGCCAGGATAGCCGCGCTGATTTTTTCAGCCAGGGCTTTGTCACCCTTGCGTACGGCAATGCCCTGGCCTTCGCCAAAGTACTTCTCATCGGTGAAGTCGGGGCCTGCAAACGCGAACGCCTTGCCAGCGTCGGTCTTGAGGAAACCGTCATCAATGTTGACCGAATCGGCCAGGGTCGCATCCAGGCGGCCGGCTTGCAGGTCGAGGAACACCTCGTTCTGCGAACCGTAACGCACCACTTCAGCACCGGCGGCGGCAAACACGTCGCTGGCAAAACGGTCGTACACAGACGAGCGCTGCACGCCGATACGCTTGCCTTTGAGGTCGACCAGCGGATCGTTGAGCACGGTACCGGCCTTCATCGCCAGCTTGGCTGGGGTGGCGTAGTACTTGCCGGTGAAGTCCACGGACTTCTTGCGGTCTTCAGTGATCGACATCGACGACAACACGGCGTCGAACTTACGCACTTTGAGCGCCGGGATCAGGCCGTCGAACTCCTGTTCGATCCACTGGCACTTGACCTTCATTTCTTCGCACAGGGCATTGCCAATGTCGTAGTCAAAGCCCGTGATGGCGCCATCCGGGGTCTTGAAGGCAAACGGTGGGTAAGCCGCTTCAATGCCGATGCGCAGCGGTTTGGCATCATCGGCCATGGCCAGTGGGGCAATCGCAGACAGCGCCAGTGCGCCGAGAAGCAGGATCTTCTTCATCGTGAGACTCCGTAAAAAGGGAACGGCTGGCGAGCAAAGGCGCAATACGCGGCCCGCTTGCAGTAAAAAGTAGAGAACGTCGGCGTCCGTGCTGAGTTACAAACACGAACAGGGGGCACCGCAGAGTGTGCGGCATTCTAGCGACAGGTGGGATGACGATATTTCTTCAATGCGACAAGTAGTTACAGAACATCGGGAGCCCCCTGCGGGAGTCATTGACAAGCAGGGCGCAAAGTGCATATGCGAAAAATTGGGATAACCAGTATCTAAAGCAAGTTTCGCACCTACAGCCACCAAGCCCGGATACCAAGGCCTCCAAGGGTAAGCCGCGCGCCGACCGGCGTCACTATGCACTCAATCGTTCCCCTACGCCCCAGACGCGTGCACAGGCGCTACCGCAAATAGGCTACGTAGGATGTGCCACGCGCACCAAGCACCTGCAGGCTGCGCACGTGCACACGCCGCAGCCCAACGCTCCACCGTTAAGCCCCGCACCTGAACGCAACACCGCACTCAGGCATCACCCAACAAAAAGCCCCGTCCGGTGTTAACGGACGGGGCGCGCTTGCAGCGAGCTCTTTACGCGGCCTGCATGCTGCGGTGGGTGTCGATCAGGTGCTGTACCACGCCCGGATCGGCCAGGGTGGAGATGTCACCGAGGGCATCGTACTCAGCGGTGGCAATCTTGCGCAGGATGCGCCGCATGATCTTGCCCGAGCGGGTTTTCGGCAGGCCCGGGGCCCACTGGATCACATCCGGCGAAGCAATCGGACCGATTTCCTTGCGCACCCAGTTCTTCAGCTCCTGACGCAGCTGCTCGGACGGCTCTTCGTTGCCATTGAGGGTGACGTAGACATAGATGCCCTGGCCCTTGATGTCGTGGGGTACACCGACCACAGCCGCTTCGGCGACTTTCGGGTGCGCCACCATGGCGCTCTCGATCTCAGCGGTGCCCATACGGTGGCCCGACACGTTGAGCACGTCATCGACGCGACCGGTGATCCAGTAGTAACCATCCTCGTCACGGCGCGCGCCGTCACCGGTGAAGTACATGCCGCGGAAGGTCTTGAAGTAGGTGTCAACGAAACGGTCATGGTCGCCGAACAGGGTACGCGCCTGGCCCGGCCAGGAGTCGATGATCACCAAATTACCTTCAGCGGCGCCATCAATCAGGTTGCCCAGGTTATCCACCAGCGCCGGCTGCACGCCGAAGAACGGACGGGTCGCCGAGCCCGGCTTGAGCGCGGTCGCACCCGGCAGCGGGCTGATCAAAATGCCGCCGGTTTCGGTCTGCCACCAGGTGTCGACGATCGGGCAGCGTTCCTGGCCCACGGTCTTGTAGTACCAGTTCCAGGCTTCCGGGTTGATCGGCTCGCCCACCGAGCCGAGCAGGCGCAGGCTGGAGCCATCGGCACCCTCTACGGCAGCCGTGCCCTGGGCCATCATGGCGCGGATCGCGGTCGGCGCGGTGTAGAGAATGTTGACCTTGTGCTTGTCGACGATCTTCGACACGCGGGTGATATCCGGGTAGTTCGGCACGCCTTCGAACAGCAGCGTGGTCGCGCCATTGGCCAGCGGGCCGTAGACGATATAGCTGTGGCCAGTGACCCAACCGACGTCGGCGGTACACCAGTAAACGTCACCTGGCTTGTAGTCGAACACGCGTTCATGGGTCAGCGCGGCATACAGCAGGTAGCCGCCAGTGGTGTGCTGCACACCCTTCGGTTTGCCAGTAGAGCCGGAGGTGTAGAGGATGAACAGGGCTTCTTCAGCGCCCATTTCTTTCGGTGCGCAGTGGCTGGAGGCCACGGCCATCAGGTCTTCGTACCAGATGTCGCGGTGCTGGTTCCACTTGATCGGGCTACCGGTGCGCTTGCACACGATGACCTTCTGGATGCTCGCGGTTTCCGGATTGGTCAGGGCGTCGTCGACGTTCGCCTTGAGCGGGGTTTTCTTGCCGCCGCGCAGGCCTTCATCGGCGGTGATCACCACCTTGGATTTGCAGTCGATGATGCGACCGGCCAGTGCTTCAGGCGAGAAGCCGCCGAAGACCACCGAGTGGATCGCGCCGATACGGGTACAGGCCAGCATGGCCACCACGGCTTCCGGAATCATCGGCATGTAGATGGTCACTACGTCGCCACGGTGCACGTCCTGGCCACGCAGGGCGTTGGCCAGCTTGCACACTTGCTCGTGCAGTTCGCGGTAGGTGATGTTCTTGTGTTCGGACGGGTCGTCGCCTTCCCAGATGATCGCCACCTGATCGCCACGCTCTTCGAGGTGACGGTCCAGGCAGTTGTAGGAGACGTTGAGGGTGCCGTCGGCGAACCATTTGATGTCGACGTGGTGATCGTCGAACGAGGTCTGCTTGACCTTGGTGAAAGGCTTGATCCAGTCCAGGCGCTGGGCCTGCTCACGCCAGAAACCATCCGGGTTGATCACCGACTGCTGGTACATGGCCTTGTAGGTGGCCTCATCAGTCAGGGTGGTCGCAGCCACCTCAGGGCGCACAGGGAACAGGGACTCAGCACTCATGGAATTACCTCGACGGCTAGTTGTTTTTTATGCCGTCTTTTGTAGCCCTCCCCCCGCCGTTGAGCCATTCGACCATGGTCTTACCACGCTAAGACCATGGTCTTGAACGTGTTTTACCCGCTGCCGGGCAAGGACCTACCTGCAGCCACCAACCCGGTGCAAACACGCCTGCGAGCGCTGGGTTGCCGCTGACGACCACCCAGCGCCGGCACGGGCTAAACGAACAAGCGCATCATTGATTGGCCGCCTGTGCCGCTTCAATCACATCGGCACCGATATCCGCCTCGAACGCCTTCCAGGCCGGGCGCACGGCCTCACGCCAGGTATCGCGCTGGGCAGGCGTCAGGCTGATGATTTCACTCTTGCCCGAATCGATAATCGCCTGGCGAGCTTCGGCGTTGAGCGCTTCGGCGCGTTGATTCACCTCGACGGTGACCTCATCGACGATGGCTTCCAGCTGTGTGCGAATATCCGCTGGCAGGCCGTTCCAGAACGCGGTGTTGGTGATCAGCAGGTAGTTGCCGATGGCATGGTTAGACTCGGTCATGTACTTCTGCACCTCGAAGTACTTCTGCGAATAGATGTTCGACCAGGGGTTGTCCTGGGCATTGACCACACCGGTCTGAAGGCCCTGGTAGATCTCGGCGAAGCTCATCTTGCGCGGCACTGCACGCAGCGCGCTGTACTGCGCAGCCTGCAGGTCGGACGGTTGCACGCGGAACTTCTGCCCACGGGCATCGGCTGGCTCGCGCAGTGGCTTGTTGGCCGTGAGCTGGCGCATGCCGTTGAGCCAGTAGGCCAGGCCGGTGATGCCCTTGCTCTCCATCGACTTAAGCAGCGCCTTGCCCTTGTCCGATGCCTGGAAGCGCTGCGCCGCAGCGACGTCGTTGAACAGGAACATCATGTCGAACAGCTGCAGCTGCTTGGTGTACTGCTCCAGCTTGGAGGGCGCCGGGGCGAGCATCTGCACCTCATTGAGCAGCAGGGCTTCCATCTCCTTGCCGTCGCCATACAGCGAGGAGTTGGCGTAGACGTCGACCTTGACCTTACCGGCCAGGCGCTCTTCCACCAGCTTTTTGAACAGCAGGGCACCTTGGCCTTTAGGCGTGGTGTCAGCGGTGATATGGGAGAACTTGATCAGAATCGGGGCGGTCGGCAGCGACTCAGCGGCCTGGGCCGAAAACGCACCGATCAAGGCACAACTGGCAACGATGCCGGCAAGAATGCGGCGCACAAATGAAGACGTCATGGAGGAGCTCCTGTTGTTTTTGTCTGAGCCTCGGGTGCGTATAGCCCCGATTGGCCGGACTCTACTCCGCCCTCCCCGGCACCTGACATTCACATTTGGACAAGCATGCCTTCGGCTTTCACGAAGGCTCTGCTGATGCGGCCCCGCTGCTGCAGAGATGCTCAAGCAACTGCTTCGCCGTCAGCGAAAGGTTATCCAGGCTCCTGACGGCTACCTTGAGTTCGCGCCGGGCCCAGGGATCGTGCAGTGGGATCACCCGCACATCGAGGGCCGGCAGGTAGGTGCGCACCGCCAGTTCGGGCAATACGCCGACGCCCATGCCGGTGTGGATCATCCGGCAGATCGCCTCGAAGCTGCGCACCTGGATGCGCAACCGCAGGGCCATGCCCTGGCTCTGCGCCGCGTGCTGCAGCAGGTTGTGCAACGACGCATCCTGTTGCAGGCCAATAAAGTCGTAGCCCACCGCCTCACGCAGGTGGATGCCCTGGCGCTCGGCTAACGGGTGCTCGCGCGGCGTCACCAGCACCAACTGGTCGTGCCGATAGGTGAACACCTGCAAGTCATCAGCGGGCACATGACCGGCGAAAATACCAATATCGGTCAGCCCTTCACGCACGGCACGCAGGGTCTCACTACTGACCCGCTCCTCCAGGTCGATCTTCACCTGCGGGTGGGCGCGGCAGAAACTGGCCAAGTCTTCCGGCAGAAACTCAATCACCGCCGAGGTGTTGGCATGGATACGCACATGGCCTTTGACCCCTTCGCTGAACTCGCTGAGATCGGCGTTGAGCTGCTCCAGGTTGTCCATCATGGTCCGTGCGTGGTGCAGCAATGCATGGCCGGCTGGGGTCAGCTCGACGCCTTTGGGCTGGCGATACAGCAGCACAATGCCGAGCTGGCTTTCCAGGTCGCTGACGCGCTTGCTCACTGCGGCCAGGGCCAGGTGCTCGCGCTCGGCAGCGCGGGTCAGGCTGCGCTCGTCGGCGATGGCGACAAACAGCTTGAGGGTGACGAAATCGATGCGGCGCATAAGGGTCTCTATTTCGTGCCTGGCGAAGCAAAGTCGCCATAAAGCTGTTTTACAGCATGCCACTTCGCGATACGCGAAGCCTAGCTTGGCCATTGGGCAATTGTCGGCGCCGCTGCGCTGCGCCATTCTGCGCACCACGAGAAACGCACAGGCAAATCAGGTGCAGCCATGACTCAGAGCAACTCCAGCAACATGGCCCTGCAGGGGCTCAAGGTGATCGAAATGGGCCAGCTGATTGCCGGCCCCTTCGCCAGCAAACTGCTTGGCGAGTTCGGCGCCGACGTGATCAAGATCGAGCCGCCGGGCGTCGGCGACCCGCTGCGCAAATGGCGCAAGATCAAGGACGGAACCTCGCTCTGGTGGCACGTGCAGTCGCGCAACAAACGCTCGCTGACCCTCGACCTCAAACAAGCCGAAGCCCAGGACATCGTGCGCAAGCTGGTAAGTGAGGCCGACGTGCTGGTGGAGAACTTCCGCCCCGGCACGCTGGAAGGCTGGGGCCTGAGCTACGAGGCGCTGAAGGCGATCAACCCGCGGCTGATCATGCTGCGTATCTCCGGCTACGGGCAGACCGGCCCATACCGCGACCTGCCCGGCTTCGGCGTGATCGGCGAAGCCATGGGCGGCCTGCGCCACCTGTCCGGCTACCCCGGCCAGGCACCGGTGCGCGTCGGCATCAGCATCGGTGATTCGCTGTCCTCGCTGTACGGCGTGATCGGCGTGCTGCTGGCCCTGCAGGAACGCGCGCGCAGTGGCGAAGGCCAGGAGATCGACGTGGCGCTGTACGAGTCTGTGTTCGCCATGATGGAAAGCCTGATCCCCGAGTACGACGCCTTTGGCTACATCCGCGAGCCGGCCGGCAGCGCCCTGCCCGGCATCACGCCGTCCAATTCCTACCCGTGCAACGACGGCAGCTACGTGCTGATCGCCGGCAATGGCGACAGCATCTACAAGCGCCTGATGAGCCTGATCGGCCGCGACGACCTGGGCAACGACCTGCGGCTGGCGCAGAACGACGGGCGCAGCGAGCACGCCGAACTGATCGACGGCGCCATCGCCGAATGGACCGCCCAGCGCGGCCGCGATGAGGTGATCGAAGCACTCAAGGGCGCGCGCGTGCCGGCCGGCTACCCCTACACCGCCGCCGATATCGTGCAGGACCCGCACTACCTGGCGCGGCAGATGATCGAGCAGGTGCAGACCAGCGCCGGCCCGCTCAGGGTGCCGGGTGTGCTGCCCAAACTCAGCCGCACGCCGGGCCGCATCGGCACTGGCGGCCCGCAACTGGGCGAGCACAACGACGACATCCTGGCCGGGCTTGGCCTGAGCGAGGAGCAAGTCAAAGGTCTACGCGAGCGCGGGATTATCTAGCGCTCACCAGCCCCGTAGGGTGGACAACGCAAAGCTTGTCCACCAAGACAGCAACGCAGCCCAAGCCGGTGCGCACAGCGCACCCTACGCCGCGAACAATCAGGATCACCCATGAGCAAACGCCTTTATATCCAGGACGTCGCCACCCGTGACGGCTTCCAGATCGAAGCGGCCTTCGTGCCCACCGACGACAAGATCGCCCTGATCGACCGCCTTTCTCACACCGGTCTGGCGAAGATCGAGGTAACCTCGTTCACCTCGCCCAAGGCCATCCCCAAGCTGCGCGACGCCGAAGAGGTGATGCGCGGCATCCATCGTGTGGCGGGCGTCGAGTACACCGTGCTGGTGCCCAACGTGAAAGGCTGCGAACGCGCGCTGTCGTGCGAGGTGGACGAGATCAACCTGGTGATGTCGGCCAGCGATACTCACGGCCTGGCCAACCTGCGCATGACGCCGGAGCAGTCGCTGCTGCAGTTTGCCGACATCATCGAGGTCAGCCGGGGCAGCGGCGTGTTTATCAACGCCTCGCTGTCGACCACCTTCGGCTGCCCGTTCGAGGGCGATGTGCCCGAGACTCGCGTGTATGAACTGATCGAGCGCTTGCTGGAGATTGGCGTGCAGGGTGTGACCCTGTGCGACACCACCGGCATGGCCGACCCGGCACAGGTCGAGCGTATTTGCCGTGAGGCGCTGCAGCGCTGGCCCGAGGCGGTGTTCACCGCGCACTTTCACAACACCCGCGGCATGGGCCTGGCCAATGCTTTGGCGGCGCTGAATGCCGGTATCGACCGCTTCGACGCCTCCCTCGGCGGCCTCGGCGGCTGCCCCTACGCACCGGGCGCGAGTGGCAATATCTGCACCGAAGACCTGGTGCACATGTTCCAGCGTATGGGTCTGGACACCGGCGTGAACCTCGATGCCCTGCTCGACGCCGCGGCAACCCTGCCCGGCCTCCTTGGCCACGACGTGCCGGGCGCCATCCTCAAGGCGCGCAAGTCGGATCGACGTTATCCCAAACCGAAGTGGATGCAGGAAGCCGGCCTCTGAGGCTCGGCTGCCACGTCGCGGCTAAAGCCCCTCCCACCGGACCGCGCGGGTCTGAGGGAGGGCTGAACGACATGCGGCGTTAGCCATACCCCATCGCCTACCCAAAAGGCGCCGTTGCAATACTGTGGGAGGGGCTTTAGCCGCGACAAAAAACGCCCGGTGCAAGCACCGGGCGTTTTCATATCAGGGTAAGCACTCAGCCCTGATTGGCCTTTTCCGCCGCCTGGATCAGCTCGGCGCCGATCTCCTTCTCGAACTTCTGCCACACCGGGCGCATCGCTTCACGCCATTCGGCACGTTGCTGCGGGGTCAGCTCGATGATCTCGGTGGTGCCGGCCTTGGCGATGTCCTGCTTGGCGGTGCGGTTCAGCGCATCGGCCTGCTTGTTCACCTCAACCGAGACCTCGGCCATGATGGCTTCCAGCTCAACACGCACGTCATCCGGTAGACCCTTCCAGAATGTGGTGTTGGTGATCACCATATAGTCGATCAGGCCATGATCGGACTCGGTCATGTACTTCTGCACCTCGTGCACCTTCTGGCTGAAGTAGTTCGACCAGGTATTCTCGGTGCCATTTACCACGCCGGTCTGCAGCCCCTGATAAACCTCGGCGAAGCTCATTTTGCGCGGGTTGGCGCGCACCACCTTGAACTGCTCCTCCAGCACCGCCGACGCCTGCACACGGAACTTCAGGCCGCGAGCGTCGGCCGGTTCACGCAGCGGTTTGTTGGCCGACATCACCTTGAGACCGTTGTGCCAGTAGGCCAGGCCGGTGATGTTCTTATCTTCCATGGACGTCAGCAGCCCACGCCCCTCGGGGCTGGCCTGGAAGCGGTCCACGGCTGCCATGTCATCGAACAGAAACGGCAGATCGAACAGCTGCACCGGCTTGGCGTACTGCTCGAACTTGGCCAGCGACGGTGCCAGCAACTGCACGTCACCGATCAACAGCGCCTCCATTTCTTTGCCGTCGCCAAACAGCGAGGAATTGGGATAGACCTCAACCTTGACCCGCCCCGGCAGGCGCTCCTCGGCCAGTTGTTTGAACAGCAACGCGCCCTGGCCCTTGGGCGTGTTGTCTGCGACCACATGGGCGAACTTGATGATGATCGGGTTTTCAGCAGCCTGGACCAGGCCAGCGCAGGTCAGAATGGCAGCGCAGGTAAGCGCCTTGGCGGTGAGTTTGAACATGACGTGACCTCATTGTTTTTGTTGGTAGGTACGTGGGTGGAGTGATCAGCCGTTCACATCGGCTGATCGGATTCAGGAAACTGGCTCTCCGGCGCGTTGCAGCAGCCGGCGAGCGCGGCCAAGCACCGGGGCGTCGACCATCTGGCCGTCGACCACGAATACCCCTTCACCGCTGCTAGCGGCGGCCATCACGCGGCGTGCCCAGGCCAGTTCTTCGTCCGCGGGGCACAGCGCTCGGTGGACGACTTCAACTTGGGTCGGATGGATGCACAGCAGCCCGTCGAAGCCCATGTCGCGGGCATCACGTGCGGTGCGGGCAAGGCCGTCGCGGTCCTCGATGGCCGGGAATACGCTGTCCAGCGGTGCCGCCAGCCCAGCCGTGCGCGAGTGCAGCAGCAAGGCGTAGCGCGCCTGGTCGAGGATGCGTTCGGCCGCCGCGCTGCCGCTGCTCAGGCCAAGGTCCAGACCCAGATCCAAGGCACCGAAGGACAGCCTCTCGACACCTTCGGCACGGGCGATTTCCGCCAGCGCCAGCAAGCCCGCCGCACTCTCGATGATTGGCCACACCGGCTTACCGCAGGCCGCCACCCGTGCCACCTGGGCGGCGCTCTCCACCTTGGGCAGCAGCACACCGACGACACCGGCATGACGCGCGCACAGTTCGATATCAGCACCATGCCCGGCATGCTCGGGGGCGTTGATCCGCACCAGCAGGCGCGCCTCAGGATTCGCGCTCAAAAAAGCATCGAGGTTCGCCCGCGCCTCGACCTTGAGGCTTTCCTGCACGGCATCTTCCAGGTCGACAATGACCGCGTCGGCGCCGACGGCGAGCGCCTTGGGAATGCGCTCCGGGCGACTCGCCGGCACGAACAGGGCGCTGCGAATAATCGGTTGGTTCATGATCTGTCCTCATCAAACGCGGGTCTTTGCGCCTCGTGACAAGTGGATGGCTGGTGGACGAAAAGAGCGTCGTCCACCCTACGCAGCTGTGGCTTCATACATTTCCCGTAGGGTGCGCCATGCGCACCGGCTCTTGGATTTATCGGTGCGCGCGGCGCACCCTACCTAGGCGAAATCAGATCGCCCCATGCTCGCGCAAGCGCTGAATATCGCCCGCGGCATAACCCAGTTCGGCGAGCAGTGCATCGGTGTGTTGGCCCAGCGCCGGGATTGCGTCCATACGCGGCTCGAAGGCGTTGTTGCGACCCGGCGGCAACAGTGCCGGCAGACGGCCGCTGGGGCTGTCGACTTCAACCCAGCGTTGCCGCGCCTTGAGTTGTGGATGGGCCCAAACGCCAGCCATATCGTTGACCTGGGCGCTGGCGATCTGCGCCTGTTCCAGGCGCTCGACCACCTGCGCCGCGCTCAACCGCGCGAAGGCCTCAACGATGATCTGCCGCAACTCGCTGCGATTGGCCGAGCGCTTGGCGTTGGCACTGAAACGCTCGTCACTGGCGAGTTGCGGCTGCTCCAGCACCTTGGCGCAGAACGCCGCCCACTCACGCTCGTTCTGCAGGCCGAGCATCACCGTGCCGCCGTCGCCAGCCGGGAACGGGCCGTAGGGGTAGATGGTCGCGTGCGCCGCACCGGCACGTGGCGGCGGCGTGGCGCCCTCGTAGGCGTAGTACAGCGGGTAGCCCATCCACTCCACCAGGCTTTCCAGCATCGACACGTCGACACGGCTGCCGACGCCGGTTTTGCCGCGCAGCATCAGCGCTGAGAGCACGCCGGTGTAGGCATACATACCGGCGGCAATATCGGCGATGGAGCAACCGGCCTTGGCCATCTCCTCCTCGCCCGCCCCGCCGGTGACGGAGAGGAAGCCGCCCTCGCTCTGGATCAGCAGGTCGTAGGCCTTCTTCTGCTCATAGGGGCCGCCCTCGCCGTAGCCGGAAATGTCGCAGACGATCAGTTGCGGAAAGCGCGCGTGCAGCGCCTCGAACGACAGCCCCATGCGCGCGGCAGCGCCGGGGGCGAGGTTCTGCACCAGTACGTCGGCGCTGGCCAACAGGCTGTCGAGTACCTGCGTGGCGTCATCCTGCTTGAGGTCGAGGGTCAGGCTTTCCTTGGAGCGGTTGGTCCAGACGAAGTGCGAGGCGAGGCCATTGACCCGCTCGTCGTAACCACGGGCGAAGTCGCCACTGCCGGGGCGCTCGACCTTGATCACCCGCGCGCCGAGGTCAGCGAGTTGGCGGGTGCAGAACGGCGCGGCGATCGCGTGTTCCAGGCTGACCACGGTGATGCCATCCAGTGGCCGGGGATTGCTTTGAGTCATCTCAAGAACCTCATTTACTCAGGCGCTGCAGCGTTCCTGTAGGAGCGGATTCATCCGCGAATGCACTGTGTCAGGCGCTTCAGTTGTGTGGGGTTGGCGTACGTTTTCGTGGATGAATCCGCTCCTACAAAGTCAACTGGCTCAGGTCGTCGGTCTCGCGCAGGCGCCAGACCCGCTCGATCAGCACACCCGCCTCATCGCTGCTGCGCTTGCCAGCAAAGGCCAGCAGGCGGCGAAACTTATCCTCCAGCTCGACGCGGCTGAGCGTATTGCCGGGATCGCCCTTAGGTTCGTCGATGGCGCCACGCAGGGTGCGGCCATCCGTGGTGATCACCTCGACCCGGCCCAGCCAGCGCGTGGGGTAGGCACTGTCCACCTCAGGGTCGAGGCGCATGCTGACCTTGTCCCGGAATGCAGCAACGTCAGCATCGCTAAGCGACAGGCTCTCGAACTCGGTGAGCTGCGCCTTACCATGCACGGCGATCAGGCCGAGCACGGTGCCCATGGAAAACTTCGCCTGGTGCACGGTCTGCGGCACCAGCACCCGGCCGAGCACATCGATGGCGCCCTGGTGCACGTGAGTGATCACCTGTTTGATGTCGCCATGGCGCAAGCCTTCGCGCTGCATCAGGTCCAGCAGCGCGTCAGCCGCCGGATGGGTGTGGCGGCAGGAGGCGTGGAACTTGAACGAGGTTTCCGCCAGGGCCCAGCGCCGACCGAGACGATCCGACAGCTTGCTTGGGTTGGCATCGCTGGACATGCCAGCAGCCATGCCCTGCTCGCCTTCGAGGATGTTCTGCGCGCCGGTTAGGCCCTGCTCGGTGAAATACGCCGCCAGCAGGCCATCGGCAGCCGCCTTGGCGGTGTGCAGTTGCTTGGAGTCGGCGGCGTCACGCAAAAATTCCCACAACCCGGCGGCCTGGGTACCGGCATTGCCGAGCAGATGGATGAACTGCTGTTGGTTGAAGTTCAGCAGCTTGCCCACCGCCACCGCTGCCGCGAGCGTGCCGACTGTGGCCGTGGTGTGAAAGATGCGGTAGTGCGAACGGCCGAGGAATTCGCCGATGCGAATGCCTGCCTCGTAGCCGGCCACCGACGCCAGCAACAGCTCACGGCCGGACTTGCCGAGGTCCTGCGCGGCCGCCAGGGCCGCCGGGAAAACCACGGTGGCCGGGTGCAGCACCGAACTGTTGTGCAGGTCATCCTGCTCGACCAAATGGGAAGACGCACCGTTGACCAGCGCCGCAAAGTACGCCGATGTGCCGCGGCCATTGACCAGAATGCGCGCCGGCCCATCGGCCGGGCCCATCTTCTGCGCGTAGGCCTCGAACAGTGGGATCGGCCGCGCGCCCTCGCTGGCCAGGGCCGAGCCGAGCCAGTCGAGGAACAGGTCTTCGGTGCGATCCAGTACGTGCTCGGGGATCTGCTCGTAATTGAGATCAGCGAGGAACGCGGCAAGCTGCTGCGTGTGTTTGCTCATGGTCGCGGCCTCAGAAGGAACGCGGCAGCTCGAGCAGATGCTCGGCCACGTAGCTCAGGATCAGGTTGGTGGAGATCGGCGCCACCTGGTACAGGCGGGTTTCGCGGAACTTGCGCTCAACGTCGTATTCGTTGGCAAAGCCGAAGCCGCCGTGGGTCTGCAGGCAGGCGTTGGCCGCCTCCCAGCTAGCCTTGGCCGCCAGGTACTTGGCCATGTTGGCCGCCGCTCCCGCGTTGCGCCCGGCGTCGTATTCCTCGCAGGCGCGCCAGCGCATCAGGTCGGCGGCCTCGATCTCGATGTGTGCCTCGGCGATGGGGAACTGCACGCCCTGGTTCTGGCCGATCGGGCGGCCGAACACCACACGGTCACGGGCATAGGCACTGGCTTTTTCGATGAACCAGCGGCCGTCACCGATGCACTCGGCGGCGATCAGGGCGCGCTCGGCATTGAGGCCGTCGAGGATATAGCGAAAGCCCTTGCCCTCCTCGCCGATCAGGCTGCTGGCGGGGATCTCCAGGTTGTCGAAGAACAGCTCGTTGGTCTCGTGGTTGACCATGTTGGCGATCGGCTGCACGGTCAAGCCGTTACCGATGGCTTCGCGCAGGTCGACCAGGAAAATCGACATGCCTTCGGACTTGCGCTGCACCTCGGCCAGCGGCGTGGTGCGCGCCAGCAGGATCATCAAGTCAGAATGCTGCACGCGCGAGATCCACACCTTCTGCCCGTTGATCACGTATTTGTCGCCTTGGCGCACGGCGGTGGTCTTGATCTTGGTGGTGTCGGTGCCGGTGGTGGGCTCGGTCACGCCCATCGACTGCAGGCGCAGCTCGCCGCTGGCGAGTTTGGGCAGGTAGTAGCGCTTCTGCTCTTCGCTGCCGTTACGCAGCAGGGTGAACATGTTGTACATCTGCCCGTGGATGGTGCCGGAGTTGCCACCGCAATGGTTGACCTCCTCGAGGATCACCGACGCCTCGGCCAAACCCAGGCCCGAGCCACCATATTCCTCAGGGATCATCGCCGACAGCCATCCAGCCTCGGTCATTGCACTGACGAAGGCTTCGGGGAAGCCCTTCTGCTCATCGATCTTGCGCCAGTATTCGGCCGGGAATTCCGCACAAAGAGCGCGCACGCCTTCGCGGATGGCGTTGAGTTCTTCGTTGTTGTTGTGGTTCATCGATATTCCTCGAATCAGCTATTACCGTAGGGTGGACAACGCTCTTTTTGTCCACCATTGCGATTGAAGAGCGGTGGACGGAAAAAGCGACGTCCACCCTACGCAGCGTCTATAAGTCGAATTCCACTTCGGCCTGCTGGGCCATGCCCGCGGCATTACCGGCCCACAACTGCGCCCAGCCCGGCTCGTTGATCCGTCCGGCCACCTCGAAGGGTTCGGGCGAAACCAGTGGCCGCAGGCCGCGATACGCAAAGCGGCGCAGACGCGCCTGCGGGTTAGCGCGGCAGAAGGCGCGCAGGTTCAGCGTGGCGATCAGCGGCCCGTGCACCACCAGACCGCTGTAGCCTTCGGTCTCGGTGACATAAGGCCAGTCGTAATGGATTCGGTGGCCGTTGAAGGTCACCGCGCTGTAGCGAAACAGCAGCGTGCTGGATGGCGTTACAGCCTCGCGCCAGTCGCCAGCAATCAGCGGCTCGCCACTGCTCGCTTTGGGCGGGCTGGGCTCGCGGTAGACGATGTCCTGCTCTTCGCGAATCGCCAGTTGGCCGTCCTGCAGGTAGTCGTGCTGCACGGTAACGAACAGCAGCGCGCCAGTGCGGCCGTGCTTTTCCTCGATTTGCTTGATGGTCGACACCCGGCTGGCGTCGCCGCCCACGCGCAAGGGCTGGATGAATTCGATACGGCCACCGGCCCACATGCGGTTGCGGTTATCGGCCGGCGGCAGAAAGCCCCCGCGCGCCGGGTGGCCATCCTCGCCCAGCCCACTCTCGGCGATAGGCTCCTGAAAAAACGCCCAGTGCCACAGCGGCGGCAGCGCCTCGCCAGGAGCCGGCGAGGATTCGCCAAGGGTAGCCGCAATGCGCGTCACCAGGTTGCGGCTGAGCAGGTCGTGGGCCTCTTCACTACGACCGATCCAGGCGGAAAAAGCAGAATCACTCATGGGGCAGGTTCCAGCTCGGTTCTTGTGTGAGCGGGAGCATGCGACGTCGCCTGCGTTCAGAGAATCTATGTTTATCTAACCCAGCGTTCGGCTATGCTGAACACTAAACACGGACTCCTCCGTGGGAGGGGCTTTAGCCGCGATGTTTTCCGGGGAAGCCAGGGTGTCGCGGCTAAAGCGGATCGCCGCCCGGCCCCTCCCACAGAAGCAGAGGAACCCATGCATTTCGATCTGCCCGACCTGCGCCTGTTTATCCACATCGCCGAGTCGCCCAGCCTGACCCAGGGCGCGCGCAAGGCGTTTCTCTCCCCGGCCGCCGCCAGCGCGCGGATCAAGGCGCTGGAGGCACAGTTGGACTCGCGCCTGCTCTACCGCGACAGCCGTGGTGTCGAGCTGACCCCAGCCGGCCAACGCCTGCTGCAGCACGCACGGCTGATCATGCGCCAGGTCGATTACCTGAAAAGCGAGTTCACCGACTACGGCACCGATGCCGCCGGGCATATCCGCATCTTTGCCAACACCACAGCGGTGACCGAATTCCTCCCCGAGGTGCTGGCTGGCTTTCTCGCCCAGCGTCCGGGGGTCACCGTCGACCTGCAGGAGCGCCTGAGCCGCGACATCGTGCGCGGCGTACTCGATGGCGCCGCCGACCTGGGCATTATCGCCGGCCCCGTGCAGACACCGGGGCTGCAGGTGCTGCACTTCAGCACTGACCGCCTGGTGCTGGCGGTGCCGCTGGGTCATGCCTTGGCGCAGCGACAGTCGGTGAGTTTCGCCGACACCCTCGCCTACCAGCACATCGGCCTGCACGAAGGCAGCACGCTATTGAGCTTCCTGCGTGAGCAGGTGGAAACGCTTGGAGGCACCCTGGCGCTGCGCATTCAGGTGTCGAGCTTCGAGGCGATCTGCCGAATGATCGAGGCCGGCGTAGGCATTGGCATCATCCCCGAGTCAGCCGCGCAGCGACACAGTCGCACCATGCAGTTGGTGACCCTGCAACTGGACGAGGCCTGGGCAGTACGCGAGCGCAGCATGCTGGTGCGCGACCTGGATGCGCTGCCCGGCAGCGTACGAGCGCTAATCGACACCCTGCTGCCCCAACCGGCAGACGAAAAAAAAGCGACTCACTAAGGAGCCGCTTGCTCGAACACTCGTGCTACACGAGTAGAGAAACGCTTGCATCCAATCCACGCAGGGTTGAATGACCTTACTGTGCACCGCTGCCCGCGCGACGAGCTATTGCACCTTGGTCGTAACAGCCCCGGTCAACGCGACAAACCAAGGCTCCAGGCGCCGACCGAAGGCAAGGTCGGCGTTGAAGCGTTTGTACTGGTTCGAATAGTCCATACCGGGCTCAACGCCCTGCTGCGGCAGGCTGACAAAGGTTGCATGCCAGTGCTGTGGCAGGTTGAGGCGCTGCATACCAGGTGCCGTGGCCGTCCCGCCCACATGCCATACCCAACGCGTGCTTGGCTGGGGGTCCGCCCGCTCAACAGGCACATTTTGGGTCTGCACCTCGACAACGGCGTGGACCAGGGCATAGCGCTGGCGACCCGGGTAACGCACTCGCAGCGCCTCAGGGTCTGGCCCGATATCGACCACCAACAGGCGGCTGGCCCGTTGTATCTCCTGCGTGAGGGCCTGGGTGGCGTTCAGCAAGGCATTGCGTAGCTGTTCGCTGTCGGGCACGGCTTTTTGCAGGCGCAGCGCCTCCTCATGTGCGCTGCGGGCCAACGCCACCTCGCGCGCGTAGGCAGGGCCGTCGAGTTCCAACACCAGCACGGCATCACGCGACAACTGACGGCGGTAGCGCCGCACACTCTGTTCGGTCAGCGCCTGCGGAACCTCGAAGCCCAGCGCGGCCATCGTCTCTGCACTGATCGGCAAGGAATACGCGGCATCGGCTGGCCGGCTGGGCCAGCGATAATCCAGGCGCAACGCCAGGCCGCTGTTGTCCTGGTGCCAATAGGTATTGGTCGTGCTCAGCTCACGCTCGGACAGCTGCAGGCGACTGTCGAGCGGTGGCTGCCGATTCCACAGCACGCCCGCCAGCACCACCGCATTGGTCAGCCCGATCAGTGCCAGGCCGGCGATCAGATAACGGCCGTTCATACGCGACCTCCCAACTGGCCGTGACGGCTGCGCAAACGGCGCAGGAGCAGCAGCATCAGCACCGCACTCAGGCCCAGCAACAAGAAGAACAGGTACTTGGGCATGCTCTCCCACCACCAGTCGAACAGCCGGCTATAGAGCAGCAGCACCAGGAAGCTCAAGCCAGTATTCACCACCTCAGGCCAGTCACGGCGTATCCCCAGCCAGATCACCAGAGCGCCCAGGCTGAACCCAACAACCTGGTACACCTGCTCGATGGACTCGGCCGGATAGTCCAGGTAACTGCCATCGCCCCAATGAGCCAACCAGAACACCGGCACAAACACCCCGAGCAGGCCGAACACCCGGTAGGTCACGGCAAAGCCCTCGAAGCGGCGTTGGTCGACGAGCAGCGGCAGCAGAAAAATCAGCACAGCCGGGACCATGAAATTCTCCGGACGCTCGGCGAACCCTAGCCAGTAAAGCCCCTGCCAACTGCAAAGCTGCGCCGCAGCGAAGGCCAGCAAACACCCCAGCCCCGCGGCCAGCAGCAGGCGCGCGTGACAAGCATATGCCAGCAGCAATGCGTAAAGCGCCCAGACCAGCAGCGCATCATTCGACGGCGCAATATTGAAGATTTGCCCCAGCATGCTGATGTTCAGCACAAAGCAGGTAAACGCCAGCAACGCCGCCAGCTTGCTGAAATACCCCGAACTGTCACGACGCCGCAGCCACAGCGTCAGGCCGAAGGATGCGATGCTCGCCGCCAGCAGAATCGCCACCTGGCTCAAGGCCCCGAACAGCCCCCAGAACTGGTAGAACAGAAAGAACACGCTAGCAACCAGCGCCAGCGCACCCAAAAAAGAGGCCACGCGCATCCCCAGCGACAACTGCCGCGCCTGGCTATCGTGGTCGATATCGAAGGCCGCCAGGTAGCTGTTGAGCAAGCGCTCCTGATGGCTGTGCAAAGCGTCGTACTGCGCATCACTCAGGTGCACCACCTGCTCCGCCTCCAGGCGCTTGAGCTCGCGGTTGAACACGCTGATGTCATCGGCGCGTTGCTGGGCATCAGTGCGATTTAGGGTTGGCATGGCATTCCTTGCGAGGGCTCCGTCAGGGCATGGGATTAGCGAGGCAGTTTACTGTGAGCTGACTCAGACGTATGTCAGCGGGTAATCCGATGCCCCGCGTTAAGAGATCAGGCTAGCCGAGTTAGGAGGTATTGGTGCGCGCGGCGCACCCTACGGGGCAGGTGCCTTATCTAAGCCTTTGCAGGCCTCACTTAGGGTGCGCCGTGCGCACCAGCTGAGGCGGCGCGCACGATTGCGGTACCATCATTCCTTGCCCAAGCCATGCTGGCGCAGCTTGTTAGCAATGGTGGTGTGCGAGACGCCGAGGCGTTTGCCCAATTGACGGCTGCTGGGGTGGTCGTGAAAGAGGCGCTCCAGCACTGCCTTCTCGAATCGCCCCAGAATCTCATCCAGCCCACCCTCCACCGAGAACTCGCCCAGCGGCTGAGGCGCGCCGTAATCGGGCAGGCGAATATGTTCAAGTTTGACGGTACCGCCGTCGCACAGTGACACCGCCTGGAACAGCACGTTTTCCAGCTGGCGCACGTTCCCCGGCCAGTGGTAATGGCTGAGCTTGTCCAGCACCGACGGCGCCAGTTTGGGCAGCGGGCAACCAATCTGCCGGCTGGCTTGATCGAGAAAGTGCTCGACCAGCGGCGCCAGGCCGTCCAGGCATTCGCGCAGCGGGGGAATGTGCAGGCTGAGCACGTTGAGGCGGTGATAGAGGTCTTTGCGAAACTCGCCTTTGGCGCACAGCTCGGAGAGGTCAAGCTGGGTCGCGCAGAACACCCGCACATCCAGATAGACCTCCTCATCACTGCCGACCCGGCGGAAGCAGCCGTCCTGCAGAAAGCGCAGCAGCTTGGCCTGCAGGCGCGGGCTCATCTCACCGACACCATCGAGAAACAGCGTGCCGCCAGCGGTCAGCTCCAGCAGGCCAAGCTTGCCTTCCGGCCGCGCACCTTCAAAGGCCCCGGGGCCGTAGCCGAACAGCTCGGTTTCAGCCATGGATTCCGGCAGGCCAGCGCAGTTTAGCGCCATAAACGGCGACTGCCCTCGTGGGCTCGCCAGGTGGCAGGCGCGGGCCAGCAGCTCCTTGCCTGTGCCGGTTTCACCCTCGATCAGCAGCGGCGCATCCAGCGGCGCCATACGCCGCGCTTCGCGCACCACGGCAGCCATGACCTTGGAGCTCTGAAAAATCGAATCGAAGCCGCGCAGCTCCTGCTTGCGCACGTTGTAGATGCGCTCACCCACCCGGTCCGCGCGGTGCAGGGTCAAGACCGCGCCGGCCAGGGCGTCGCTTTCATCATGCTCAGTCTGCAATGGGGCAATATCGGCGAGAAACACGTCGCCCTTGACCTTGACCCGCAGGCCGTTGATCCGCGACTTGTTGGCGCGTACCAGCTCAGGCAGGTCGAAGTCTTCGGCATAGCGCGACAAGGCGATGCCAGGCACCTCATCCACGCGTACCCCGAGCAGCTGCGCTGCACTGCGGTTGGCCGCCACAATCGAGCCGCCCATGTCGATCGACAGCACGGGAAAATCCAGCGCGCCGAGCAGCGCATTGAGCTCCAGATGGCGGCGCTCGCTGGGCATCAGGCCGACACGCTTGACGTCAAAGACCCCTGCTATCGCGGCGAACTGCGGCCGCAGCGACTGGAACTGCAGGTTGATCAGGTTTGGACAATGCAGGTAGATGGCGTTGCCCTGCTCCCCGCCCACCTCGCCACGGGCGACGTTGATGCCGTAGTCGACCAGCAGATTGAGGATGTCACGCAGGATGCCAATTCGGTTCTGGCAGTGGACTTTGATACGCATGGCCGAAGCTCTTGGTCTTGTTATGGGCCGCCATCGTCGAACAATCAGCAAATGCGGCGGATTTTTCGTCAAGAATATGTGACAGCTGCACCCGTCAGCAAGACGATGAGTCGCTACGCAGCCACTGTCGTAATTAATTCTTTACGAATTTAAGCCTTCTAACCTGCACACACGGCGCCGCCTAGGGCTGCATAACGCCGTGGCGTGGCGTATTTCTAATGCCAATAAAACAACAAAGCCCCAACAGGAGGCAGCGATGACGAGCACGCACTACGTGGCGCGCGAACCGGATGACCGTGGCGTTATCCATTACCCGGAGGCCGAGCATCAGGTGTGGAATACCCTGATCACCCGCCAGCTCAAGGTGATCGAAGGCCGCGCCTGCCAGGAGTACCTGGACGGGATCGAGCAGCTCGGCCTGCCCCATGAGCGCATTCCGCAGCTCGGCGAGATCAACCAGGTGCTGCAAGCCACCACCGGCTGGCGCGTGGCGCGGGTGCCGGCGCTGATTCCGTTTCAGACGTTCTTTGAGTTGCTGGCCAGCAAGCAGTTTCCGGTCGCCACATTTATTCGCACACCCGAGGAGCTGGACTACCTGCAGGAGCCGGACATCTTTCACGAGATCTTTGGTCACTGCCCGCTGCTGACCAACCCCTGGTTCGCCGAATTCACCCACACCTACGGCAAGCTCGGCCTGGCCGCCAGCAAGGAAGAGCGCGTGTACCTGGCGCGGCTGTACTGGCTGACCATCGAGTTCGGCCTGGTTGATACCAGCCAGGGCCAACGCATCTACGGCGGCGGCATTCTCTCCTCACCGAAGGAAACCCTCTATTGCCTGTCCAATGAGCCGCAGCAACTGGCGTTTGATCCCGTCGAGGCGATGCGCACGCCCTACCGTATCGACATCCTGCAGCCGCTGTATTTTGTGTTACCCGAACTTAAGCGCCTGTTCGAACTGGCCCATGAAGACATCATGGCCATGGTGCAGCAAGCCATGCGCCTGGGCTTGCACGCGCCGAAGTTTCCGCCCAAAGCGGCATAACCTTTGTAGGATGGCCCGACACCTAGTCTACGGCCCACTGTTGACCCTTGGAGAACCCCATGTCCCTAGCCCAAGCCCAATGCGAAGCCTGCCGCGCTGATGCACCCAAAGTCAGTGATGAGGAGCTGGCAGAACTGATCCGCGAGATTCCAGAATGGAACATCGAAGTGCGCGGCGACCACATGGAACTGGAGCGCGTGTACCTGTTCAAGAACTTCCGCCACGCCCTGGCCTTCACCAACGCCGTCGGCGCCATCGCTGAAGAAGTCGGTCACCACCCCGCGTTGCTCACCGAATGGGGCAAGGTCACCGTGACCTGGTGGAGCCACGAGATGCGCGGACTGCACCGTAACGACTTCATCATGGCCGCACGCACCGACGTATTAGCTGCCAGCTCCGAGGGCCGCAAGTGAGCCATTTCCACCGCATCAATCGCGTACCAGGCGATCCGATTCTCGGTCTGATGGACGCCTACCGCGCCGACCGCAATCCAGCCAAGCTCGATCTCGGCGTCGGGGTCTACAAGGACGCTCAGGGCCTGACGCCGATTCCCCGTGCGGTCACGCTGGCCGAGCAGCGGCTTGTGGAACGCGAGACGACCAAGAGCTATATCGGCGGCCACGGCGACCCATTATTTGGCAGCCTGCTTAGCCAGCTAGTACTGGGCGCCGATAGCCCGCTGCTGGCTGAGCGCGCTGGCGCCACCCAAACGCCTGGCGGCACGGGTGCGCTGCGCCTGTGCGCGGACTTTATCGCCGATTGCCTGCCGGGGCGCAGTATTTGGCTGAGTGACCCGACTTGGCCAATCCACGAGAGCATCTTTGCCGCCGCAGGCGTGCGCGTTGGCCATTACCCCTACGTTGGCGCGGACAACCAGCTGAATGTCGAGGCCATGCTTAATGCCCTCGCCCACGTGCCCAAAGGCGATGTGGTGCTGCTGCACGCCTGCTGCCATAACCCTACCGGCTTCGACCTTAGCCCGCGTGACTGGAAGCGTGTGCTGGAGGTGGTCAAAGCCCGTGAGCTGCTGCCGCTGATCGACTTCGCCTACCAAGGTTTCGGCGACGGTTTGGAGCAGGACGCCTTTGCCGTGCGCCTGTTTGCCGCCGAGCTGCCCGAACTGCTGATCACCAGCTCATGCTCGAAGAATTTCGGCCTGTACCGCGAGCGCACTGGCGCGCTGATCGTCTGCGCCGAGACGGCGACGAAGCTGCAGGACGTGCGCAGTCAGCTGGCGTTTATCGCCCGCAATCTGTGGTCCACTCCGCCCGCTCACGGCGCGGCAGTAGTCGCCACTGTCCTGGCTGATACTGAACTGTACAGCCTCTGGGTCAGCGAGCTGGACGCCATGCGCCAGCGCGTCGCCAGCCTGCGTGGCGGCCTGGTTGAGGCTCTGCACCCTCATGGCCTGAGTGAGCGTTTTGCGCACATCGCGCTGCAGCGCGGCATGTTCTCCTACACAGGCCTGACTCCAATCCAGGTGCAACGCCTGCGCGATAAGTTCAGCGTGTATATGGTCGGCTCAGGCCGCGCCAATATGGCCGGGCTGGATGCCGGGCGCCTGGATCAACTGGCAGCAGCGATCGCCGAAACCTGTACCCATTGAGCACACAGGCCCGTCAGGCCTGCCGTAGCCGCCCAACACCGCCTATAGTGAGCCATCGTTTTCCTCCGGTGGATCACCCATGGCGACACCCAACAACATGCTGTTTCGGGCGTATCAGCGGCTGATTCACAGCCTGGCGTTCTACCCTGCGCTCATCGCCACTGGCTTCTTTGCACTTTGCCTACTGACCATGGCCATTGAATACCAAGGCTGGATGATGTCGATCAAACGGCATGTGGACGTGGGGCTGGTGCGCAACGCCGACAATGCCCGCCTGATCCTCGGCACGCTGGTCGCGGGCATTCTTTCGCTGATGGTGTTCAGCTTCTCTATGGTCATGGTGGTGCTCAATAACGCCGCAGCCTCGCTCTCGCCAAGGGTCATCCCAGGACTGATCAGCAGCAAAGGGCACCAGAAAACGTTGGGCGTCTACCTGGGCAGTATTCTTTACGCACTCCTGCTGATCACCACCATTGAAAAAGGCGGCAGCGCCCAGGTGCCGAGCCTGGGCGTATTGATTACCCTCTTGCTGGGTATCACCTGCCTGGGCCTGTTCGTACATTTCATCCGGTCCATTTCCCAGTCCATCCAGGTCGAGCACATTCTCGGTAATCTGTACGCCACCAGCCTGGAAAAACTCGACTGTTGTGCCGCCAGCCAGGCCAACAATGCAGCGCCACCCTGTTGGCCGGACGACAGCAACTGGGTGACGGTGCGCGCGCAACGCAATGGGTATTTCAAAGCACTCAATGTCAACGCAGCCAATACGCTGCTGGTTGAACACCAGCTGCGCATGACGGTTCTCGCTCACCGCGGTTTCTTTGTCATGCAAGGGCATCCATTGCTGCGCCTGGAGCGTGCTGTGGACGACGCCACCCAGCAGGCGCTGCTCGATTGCTTCGATTTTTTTATCGAACCTGAATTCATAGAATAAGTGCAACGTTTGAAACGATAGTCAGAGAGTCAGCCACCGGTAGAATCCAGGCTCTCACACCGAAGGATTCA
>LNFM01001730.1_pt1 | contig 70025 bp, 61 predicted proteins | sample 596031 | NCBI WGS metagenome assembly LNFM01 (sample SAMN04254537, study PRJNA301005) | activated carbon metagenome | isolation source: dual media filters at the Ann Arbor, Michigan drinking water treatment plant | place: USA: Ann Arbor
CCACCAACGACCTGGTGCGCAGCAAGATCAAGATCAAGAGCCTGAACTTCATGCGCGGGCGCACCTTCCTGAACAAGTTCGTGCTCATCGACGAAGCGCAGAACCTGACGCCCAAGCAGATGAAGACGCTGATCACGCGCGCCGGCCCGGGCACCAAGATCGTCTGCCTGGGCAACCTGGCACAGATCGACACGCCCTACCTCACCGAAGGCTCGTCCGGCCTGACCTATGCGGTTGACCGCTTCAAGGGCTGGCCGCATGGCGGCCACGTGACGCTGGCACGCGGCGAACGTTCGCGCCTGGCGGACTACGCGTCGGACGTGCTGTAGGGGTCGGCTGAGGACCGGCGGCGCAGGCGCACACACCCCGCCTGAGGCGCTGGCTTCAGCCTGGGCGCACACGCAGGTAGCTGGCAAAACGCGGCACGCCGGCGGCGGTGTGGCCCTGGTGGGTGTAAGTCACCCACGTGCCGGGTGGCGGGGGTGCTTCGCGTTCAGCGTCGCTGAAGCCGGTACCGATGTCGAAAACCACACCCTGCGGCGTGTGCACCCGCAGCGCACCCAGGCGGCCCTGGTGCTTGCCGCGGCCCGGCAGGTGGGACAGCACACGGGCCTCGGCGTCGAGCCGGGGTTTGAGCTTCAACAGCACCTCGCTCCTGCCGCTGACAAAAGGCGCGTCGGCCCGGTGCAGCATCAACCCCTCGCCACCGGCGTCCAGCACCTGCTGAAGGCGTCGCGCCAGCGCGGCTGGGTCGGGCAGCGTTTGCTGCGACACGGCCACACAAGGGCCGCTGGGTCGCTCATCGAGCAGTTGCCGGATGCGGGCGGCGCGGTCGGCAAACGGGCCAGACGCACCCGGCAACTCGAAGACCATGAACAGCACGTCACGCCACGCCGCGTCTTGCGCTCGCTGGCGGCGCACCGTGCCAACCAGCGCCTCGAAACGGCCACGACCCAGCCACAGCTCGCCGTCCAGCGCCACCGGAGGCAGAGATTCCAGGAACCAGGCCGGCGCTGCCACGGGCAGGCCGCTGCGAAACCAGAGCTGTCGGCCGTCCCAGAAGCCGCGCACACCGTCGTACTTTTCGCTGACCAGGTAGCCGACAGGCTGCACGTCTCGGGGTGCGTCTTGCGCCAGCACCAAGGGCAAGGACGGCTGGCGGGCCCAGGCCGGGCTGCACAGCGCCACCAGGCTGCCAAGGGCGTGACGACGGGTGAATCGGGACATGATGGGCTCCGTGAAGGGGAGCCTTCAGTCTGCTGGGCGCCTCCTGTGGCGGCCATCACCCCGGCGGGCGGCGCAAGGGCGCCCCCAAAAGTGGGACTTCAGCCCCAGCGCCGGAGCGCCAGCACCGCGTTCAGCCCGCCGAAGGCAAAGCTGTTGGACAAGGCGGCGCGCACCGGGCGCTGCTGCGCGGTGTTGGGCACCACGTTCAGGTCGCACTCGGGGTCGGGGCCAAGATAGTTGATGGTGGGCGGCACCACACCTTCGCGCAGCGCACCGATGACGGCCACGAGTTCGATCGCGCCACCGCCACCCAGCGCATGGCCGTGCATCGACTTGGTGGACGACACCGCCAGCTGGTCGGCATGGGGCCCGAAGAGCGCGCGGATGGCGCGAGTTTCGGTGGGGTCGTTGGCCTGCGTGCCCGTGCCGTGGGCGTTGATGTAGTCCACTTCTTCCGGCGCCAGGCCGCCTTGCAGCAGGGCCGCGCGCATGGCGCGGGCTGCGCCGCTGGCGTCGGGCATCACGATGTCGGCCGCGTCGGCCGACATGCCGGCGCCCACGAACTCGGCCAGGATGGTGGCGCCACGCGCCTGGGCGTTTTCCAGCGTTTCCAGCACAAACACACCACCGCCTTCACCCAGCACCAGGCCACGGCGGCCCTTGCTGAAGGGCCTGCAGGTGTCGTCGGCCATCACGCGCATGGCTTCCCAGGCCTTCACGGTGCCCAGCGTGATGCAAGCTTCGACACCGCCGGCCAGCGCCACGTCGGCATTGCCCGTCTGCAGCAGCATCAGGGCCTGGCCGAGTGCGTGGTTGCTGGAGGCGCAGGCGCTGGCCACCGCAAACACCGGGCCGCGCAGGCCAAACTCCAATGAGATCTGCGAGGCCGGTGCATTGGGCATCACGCGCACGATGGCCATCGGGTGCACCCGCGGGTTGCCTTCGGCGTAGAGCCGGCGTGCCATCTGGTCCTGGGTGCTGGCACCGCCGATGCCGGTGCCGATGATGACCGCGGTGCGCTCGGCGGCTTCGGGCGTGAAAGCGATGCCCGCCTGCGCCACTGCTTCGCGGGCCGCCACCAGCGCGTACTGCGACACCGGGTCCAGCAGCACCAGGCGCTTGTCGTCGAAATGTTCGCTGGCGACAAAGTGGCGGGCCTGGGCCGCGATGGTGGTGCGCAGCGTGGGGTCACCCAGCCCGGTCAGCGGGCCGATGCCGGCGCGCCCTTCGCGCATGCCAGCCCAGGTGTCCGCGGCGCTGTTGCCCAGCGCGCTGACACAGCCCATGCCAGTGATGACGACGCGGCGCATCGCTGCAGAACCGGCGCGCTTCAGGCGGCGGTGGCTTTGGCGGCCAGCAGCCGGTCGACGCCCTCGATGAGGTCGCGCACGGTGCCGGCGGAGTACTGGTCCTCGCGTTCGGGCACAGCGATGTCGAAACGGTCTTCGATCTCGAACAGCACCTGCACCGCATCCAGCGAATGCACATCCAGGTCCTTGAGCGTGGAGTCCAGGGTGATGCGGTCGCGCTCGACCGAACACGTCTTGGCGATGATGTCGAAGATGATCTGTTCTGTGCTGCTCATACGGGATGTCGCCAAGCCGGGCCACGCTGCGCGTGGGGGTACCCGGGTTGCATAGACCGGCATTATCCCGCGCCGGAGAGGGCTTCAGGCTGCGGCGCGACTAGGGGCGTGCACCAAGGGCCGCCCAGGCGTGCATTGCTACAACACCCCAGGCCCTGTGGCCGCCGGCCAGACGGTCCAGGCGCTGGCTTCAGCCGGCCGGCGTCACCGCGTCCTTCAACTGTTGCAGCGCGCCCGGGTCCTCGATGGTCGTCAGGTCGCCAGGATCTCGCCCCTCGCACACCGCCTGGATGGCACGTCGCAGCAGCTTGCCCGACCGTGTCTTGGGCAACATGCCGACAAAACGCACCCGCGCCGGCCGAGCGACCGCACCCAGTTGTTCGTCCACCAGCTTCATGATGGCGCCTTCCAGCTTCATGGCCGCTTCGGGCGTGGCTGCGGCAGCCGCGTCCTTCAGCACCACGAAGGCCATGGCCACCTGGCCTTTCAGGTTGTCGGCCACACCCACCACGGCCACTTCGGCCACCGAGGCGTGGCTGGAGATGCTTTCTTCGATCTCGCGGGTGCCCAGGCGGTGGCCGGCCACGTTGATGACGTCGTCGGTGCGACCCAGGATGAAGAGGTAGCCGTCTTCGTCGCGGATGCCCCAGTCGAAGGTGCTGTAGACCAGCTTGCCGGGCACGCTCTGCCAGTAGGTCTTGACGAAACGGGCGTCGTCGCGCCAGACGGTTTGCATGCAGCCCGGCGGCAGTGGGCCCTCGATGGCCACCACGCCCTTCTGGTTGGCGCCCTTGAGCTCTTCGCCGGTGTTTTCGTCCAGCAGCTTGACGTCGTAGCCGTAGACCGCCTTGCCCGGGCTGCCGAACTTGCTGGGCGCGGTTTCCACGCCGTTGCAGATGGTCAGGATCGGCCAGCCGGTTTCGGTCTGCCAGTAGTTGTCGATGATGGGCCGGCCCAGGCTTTCGCTGATCCACTTCGCGGTGGGTTCGTCCAGCGGCTCGCCGGCCAGGAACAGCGCGCGCAGGCTCGACAGATCGTGTTTCTTCAGCGCCGCGGGGTCCTGCTTCTTCAGCACCCGAACCGCCGTGGGCGCACTGAACATCACCGTGACCTTGTACTTCTCGACCAGGCTCCACCACACCGCGGCGTCGGGGCGTGTGGGCAGGCCTTCGTACATGATGGTGGCCATGCCGGCGATCAGCGGGCCGTAGATGATGTAACTGTGGCCCACGACCCAGCCGATGTCGCTGGTGCTGAAGTAGGTCTCACCGGCCTGGCCGCAGAAGATGTGCTTCATGCTGGCGGCCAAGGCCACGGCGTAACCCCCGGTGTCGCGCTGCACCCCCTTGGGCTTGCCGGTGGTGCCGCTGGTGTACAGCGTGTAGCTGGGGTGCGTGGCGTCCAACCACACACAGGGCACCTCGGTGTTCAGGTGCTTTTCGCGCCAGCCGGCGTAGTCCTCGTCGCGGCCTTCGACGCGGGTGAAGGGGCTCAGGCCGCGGTCGACCATCAGCACCTTGGCGGGTTTGTGCACGGCCAGCTTGATGGCTTCGTCCAGCAGCGGCTTGTAGGGCACGACTTTGCCGCCCCGGCTGCCGGCGTCGGCGCTGATGATGAGCGTGGGTTCGGCATCGTCGATGCGACTGGCCAGGCTGACGCTGGCAAAACCGCCGAAGACCACCGAGTGCAAGGCGCCGATGCGTGCACAGGCCAGCATCGCAAACGCCGCTTCGGCAATCATGGGCATGTAGACCAGCACACGGTCGCCCTTCTTCACGCCCAGGCTCAGCAGCGTGGCGGCCATGCGCTGCACCTCGGCGTGCAGTTCGCGGAAGCTGTAGCAGCGTTCCTGGTTCGTTTCGGTGGAAACGAAGATCAGCGCGTTCTGGTCGGGGCGTGTGGCCAGGTGGCGGTCCACCGCGTTGTGGCACAGGTTGGTGGTGCCACCGGCGTACCAGCGCGCAAAGGGCGGGTTGCTGTAGTCGCAGATTTCTGTCGGGCGCGTCTGCCAGTCGATCAACTCGGCCTGTTCGGCCCAGAAGCTGTCGCGGTCGTCGATGGAACGGCGGTAGAAATCGGCGTACGTGCTCATGCGCTGTCTCCTGGTTTTTGTGTGGCGGGCCCGGCCTGCGGCTGCGCAAATTGGGCGGCCAGCGACTGACTGAGCCCTGACGCTGGCCTGCGCCTGCGAGCCCACACACAGCCTACAGCCTGTTGCCTTGCTTGCGTCCAAGGGCAAGAACAACGCCTTGACGCCCATCAAGCGGCTGGTATCCTGCGCCGCCAATGCCCCTGCCACCCCAGACCCCAACCCGGACACGCCTGTTGCTGGCAGGCATGTGCGCCGTGTTCTTCGGCCTTTCTCTCGGCCTGTCGGCTCCGGTTCACGCAGAGCCCGGCGAAGGCCAGGAGGCACGCGCACCAGCGGAGCCCGGCGACGCGGTGCTGCAGTTGCTGCAGGACCGGGGCCTGCTGCCCACCGCGAAGCAACTGGATGACCACACGCTGGTGCAGCAGGTGCGCGACACCGCATCCGACCTCGTCATGCAGGCGATGCATTTTCTGGGCGTGCCCTACCGCCGGGGCGGCAACACGGCGGAACAAGGCTTCGACTGCAGCGGCTTCACACGCCACGTGTTCGAAAACAGCATCGGCCTGGTGCTGCCGCGCCGCGCCGACCAGCAGGCCAAGTCCAGCAGCCTTCAAGCGGTCAAGCGCGAACAACTGCGTCCCGGCGACCTGGTGTTCTTCAACACCATGCGGCGGGCCTTTTCGCACGTCGGCATCTACATCGGCGAGGGCAAGTTCATTCACGCACCCCGCACGGGCGGCGAGGTGCGGGTGGAAGACATGCGACAGGCCTACTGGACCCAACGCTTCAACGGCGCTCGCCGCGCCGAGCTGACTGCGGTGCAAGCCCAGCAAGGCGTCGCCTCCCCGAAGTAGCGGTTCAGCGCCCGCCCTGCTTTGCATGAAGGGGGATCGCCCGGGCGGCACAATGGCGGCCATGGGTGAGATTCACATTCCGCTGGCCGACCTGCGCTACGCCGCTGCCGTGCCGCGTGTGCCTGCGCTGTTGCAGCCCCCGAACGGCCTGCTGTCCGACCGCCTGGGCCGGCCGCTGCGCGACCTGCGCATCTCGGTCACCGACCGCTGCAACTTCCGCTGCAGCTACTGCATGCCCAAGGACGTGTTCGACAAGAACTACACCTTCCTGCCGCAGACGTCCTTGTTGTCCTTTGAGGAAATCACCCGCACCGCCAGGCTGTTCGTGGCCCACGGCGTGAACAAGCTGCGGCTGACCGGCGGCGAGCCTTTGCTGCGCAAGCACCTCGAGGTGCTGATCGCGCAACTGGCCACGCTGCGCACAGCCGACGGCCTGCCGCTGGACATCACGCTGACCACCAACGGCAGCCTGCTCGAACGCAAGGCACAGGCACTGCACGACGCGGGCCTGAAGCGCGTGACGGTGAGCCTGGACGCGCTGGACGACAGCATCTTCAGGCGCATGAACGACGTCGACTTCCCGGTGGCCGACGTGCTGCGTGGCATCGAAGCCGCGCAGCGGGTGGGCCTGGCGCCGATCAAGATCAACATGGTGGTCAAGCGCGGCACCAACGACCAGGAAATCGTGCCACTGGCGCGCCATGTGCGCGAACACTGCGGGCCTGGTGTCGTTCTGCGTTTCATCGAGTACATGGACGTCGGCGCCAGCAACGGCTGGTGCATGGACGAGGTGCTGCCGTCGGCCGAGGTGGTGCAGCGCCTGTCCGATGTATTCCCGCTGGAACCGGTGGCGCCAGGCGTTGTCGGGGAAACCGCGCAACGCTGGCGCTACGTGGACGGCGGTGGCGAAATCGGCGTCATCAGCAGCGTCACGCAAGCCTTCTGCCACGACTGCAACCGCGCCCGGCTGTCCACCGAAGGCAAGCTCTTCCTGTGCCTGTTTGCCAGCCGCGGCCACGACCTGCGCGCGCTCTTGCGCGGCGGTTACAGCGACGAGCAGATCGCCGGCGCCATCGGCCTCATCTGGGGTGACCGCGAAGACCGCTATTCCGAACTGCGCAGCGCCATGGCCGCCGAGCCCGGCAGCGGCGAGCGCCGCGTCGAGATGCACTACATCGGCGGTTGAAGTTGAGCCCCCACGCTCCCTGCGGTCGCTGCCCCCCAAGGGGGCTCAGGCGACGGACCGGCGGAGCCGGATCCGTGCCTGGCCTTGCTCGGGTCAGTCGGCGGGATTGCCCGCCTCGGCCAGCGCCGGTGTCTTGATTTCCCCCGGGATGCTTTTGCGCGCGAACAGCGTGTAGATCGTTGGCACGACAAAGATCGTCAGCAGCGTGCCCAGGCTCATGCCACCCACGATGACCCAGCCGATCTGCTGGCGGCTTTCGGCGCCCGCACCAGAAGCCAAGGCCAGCGGCAAGGCACCCAGCACCATGGCGCCGGTGGTCATCAGAATCGGGCGCAGCCGCAGCGCCGACGCCTCGACCACCGCTTCCATGACGTCCTTGCCCTGCTGGCGCAGCTGATTGGAAAACTCGACGATCAGGATGCCGTGTTTGGTGATCAAACCCACCAGTGTGATGAGCCCGATCTGAGAAAACACGTTCAGCGTGCCACCCGAGAGGTGCAGCGCCCCCAGCGCACCCACCATGCTCAGCGGCACCGCCAGCAGGATGACCAACGGATCGACAAAGCTTTCGAACTGCGCCGCCAGCACCAGGAAGATGAACAGCAGGGCCAGCACGAACACCAGCGTCAGTGAACCGGCCGAGGCGCGGAACTCGCGGCTGATGCCGTTCAGTTCAGACGAATAACCCTGGGGCAACACACGCGCCGCGGTGTCGTCCATGAACTGCAGCGCTTCGCCCAGCGAATAACCCGGCGCCAGGTTGGCCGACAGCGCCACGGCACGCCGCTGGTTGAAGTGGTTCAGCTCACGTGGGCTGACCGACTCGCGCACCGTCACCAGCGATGTCAGCGGCACCATGGTCTCGTTGCGCCCACGCACGAAAATCTTGTCGATGTCCTCGGGCGTGGCACGGCCGCTGGCGGTGGTCTGCACGTAGACGTCGTACTGCTCGGCATCGCGCTTGTAGCGTGTCACGACCCGCCCGCCGAGCATGGTCTCGACGGTTCGCGCCACGGTGTCGACATTGACACCCATGTCGGCGGCCCGTGCACGGTCGACGTCGATGAAGATCTCGGGCTTGTTCAGCTGCAGGTCCATGTCGGGCTGCACGATGCCGGGGTTCTTCTGCATCTCGGCCAGCATCTCCTGCGCCACCCGCGACATGTTCTGGTAGCTGTCGCCGCTGACGATGACGTAGTCCAGCTGGCGCGAGCGGAAACCCTGGCCCAGGCTGGGCGGTGTGACCGGGAACACGCTGATGCCGGGCAGGCCCTGCAGCTGCGGCAAGAGCTTGCGCGCCAGTTCCTGGGTGGTGACGTCGCGCTCGGTCCAGTCCACGGTGCGCAGCACGCCAAAGGCGGTGGAGACCTGGCCGCCTCCCATGAACAGGAAACGGCGGTCGAACTCGGGGTACTGCGCGGTGATGCGTTCCAGCTCGTCGAGGTAACGCGCCGTGTACTGCAGCGTCGCACCGTCGGGCGCGCGGATGGGCATCGCGATGACGCCGCGGTCTTCCATGGGCGACAGCTCGCTCTTGGCGGTGCTGTACAGCCAGGCGCTGCCACCCCCGGAAGCCAGCATCACCACCAGGATCACCCAGCGATGGGCCAGTGTCCAGCGCAGTGCGCCTGCATAGGCGTTCGACAGGCGAACCAGCAGGCTTTCCATCGTGCGGTCGAAGACCGTGGGCTTGGGGTTGTGGCGCAGCAGCTTGCTGCACAACATGGGCGTCAGCGTCAGCGCCACGAAACCCGACACCAGCACCGCGCCAGCCAGCGTCAGCGCGAATTCCCCGAACAGCCGGCCGGTACGGCCCGGTGTAAAGGCCAGCGGTGCAAACACCGCAGCCAGGGTCAGCGTCATGGCCACCACCGCGAAGCTGATCTCGCGCACACCCTTGATCGCCGCCTGGAAAGGCTGCATGCCTTCTTCGATGTGGCGGTAGATGTTTTCCAGCACCACGATGGCGTCGTCCACCACCAGGCCGATGGCCAGCACCAGCGCCAGCAGTGTGAGCGTGTTGACGGTGAACCCGGCCAATGCGATGAGCGCAAAGGCGCCGATCAGGCTGACCGGAATGGTGACCAGCGGAATGATCGACGCACGCAGCGTGCGCAGGAACACAAACACCACCAGCGCCACCAGCACCACGGCTTCGGCCACGGTGGTGTACACCGCCTTGATGGAGCGGTCGATGAACACCGAGTTGTCGTTGGCCTGCACCACCGTCACGCTGGGCGGCAGGTCTCGCTGAATCTGCGGCATCAGCGCCCGCACGCCGTCGGCCACTTCCAGCGGGTTGGCGGTGGCGTTGCGGATGACCCCCGTGCTGATGCTGGGAATGCCGTTGAGCCGCACGCGGCCGCGTTCACTGGCCGCCGCCTCTTCCACCCGGGCCACGTCGCGCAGCCGAACGGTGTAGCCACCCACGGTCTTCAGCGCGATTTCGTTGAACTGCGCCACGGTGTTCAGGTCGGTGCGCGCGGTGACGCTGAACTCGCGCTTTTCGCTTTCGATGCGGCCGGCCGGCACTTCGAGGTTCTGGCGCCGCATCGCGTCTTCGACGTCCTGCACCGTCAGGCGGTAAGAGGCCAGCTTGTCGGGGTCCACCCACACCCGCATCGCGTAGCGGCGGTCGCCGCCCACCTGGACGTCGGCGACGCCAGGCACCGTCTGCAGGCGCGGCTTGACGACGCGGTTGATCAGGTCGGTGAGCTCCAGCGAGCCCATCGTCTCGCTGGTGTAGGCCAGCCAGATGGTGGGCGTGGCGTCGGCTTCGACCTTGGCGATGATGGATTCGTCGGCCGCATCGGGCAGGCGGCCGCGCACACGTGCCACGCGGTCGCGCACCTCGGCGGCTGCCGTGTCAGGGTCCTTGCTGAGCTTGAAGCGCACCGTGATCTGGCTCTGCTCGGTGCGCGACACGCTGGTCATGATGTCCACGCCGTCGATGCCGGCGATGGCCTGCGACTCGATGACCTCGGACGAAGCACCCAGCAGGCGTGTGCTGACGTTGACGAGCGGCTCGTCGATGCGCGGGTACTCGCGCAGGCTCAGCTGCTGGAAGGACACCAGGCCGACCAGGATCAGCAGCAGCGACATCACGCAGGCCAGCACAGGGCGGCGGATCGAGGTTTCGGAAAGTTGCATCGTGTGCTCCTGGCGACGGGCCGGTTCGGTCTCAGGGCTGGGTCATCGCGGGCCGGCCGCCGCTGGCGCCGGCTGCGGTCTGGCGGGCACCACCCGATGCCGCGCCACCCGGCCCGCGGGGGGCAGCGGGTTTGTCCAGGTCGACCACACGCAAGGGCACGGCATCACCTCGCAGCAGGCGCGAATGGCCGGCGGTGATCACCGTGTCACCGGCCACCAGGCCTTCCAGGATCTCGACCTTGCCAGGCAGACGGGTGCCGATCTTGGCCTCGAGCCGTTGCGACACCGGTTTGCCGTCGGGGCCGTTCACCAGCTTGAAGATGAGTTGCCGGCCACCCTGTGGCACCAGGGCTTCTTCTGGCACCATGATGGCGCCATCACGAACGGAAAACACCACACGCGGCCGTGCAAACATGCCAGGCTTCAACAGCGCACCCGGGTTTTCGACACGCGCCAGCACCTGCAGCGCACGGCCGTTGGTGTCCACCAATGAATCAACGGCCAGCACACGGCCCGTGAACTTCCGGTCGGGCAAGGCGTCGAGTGTCACCTCCACCACCTGGCCCGCACGCAGGCGGTCGATGGTCCGCTCGGGCAAGGCAAACTGCACGGTCAGCGAAGACAGGTCTTCGATGTTGACGATGTCGGCACCGTCCTTGACGTAGTCACCCACGTTCACCAGCTTCAGGCCGGCCGTGCCGTCGAAGGGCGCGTAGACCTTCAGACGTGCCAGCTGCGCACGGGCCAGCGCCACCTGCGCTTCGGCCACCTGCAGCGCAGCGCCGTTCTGGTCCACTGCGCTCTGGCTGACAAAGCTCTGTGCCAGCAGTTCGCGGCTGCGGTCGAGGTTGGTTCTGGCGATGCTGGCCTGCGCTTCGGCTTGCTGAAGTTGCGCACGCTGCAAGGTGTCGTCCATCTGCACCAGCAGCTGGCCGCGACGCACACGCTGCCCGTCCGAAAAGCCCAGTGCGGCGATGCGGCCGCTGACCTCGGGACGCAACATGACCCCCTGGCTGGAGCGCAAGGACCCGACGGCGCTGACCTCGTCGGTGAGCCGCACCAACTGCACCTTCGCCACTTCGACGACGGCAGGCCCGCCTGGGCCGCCCGGCCCACCCGGCCCACGGGCTCCGGCAGGCGCGCCGCCACCGGCCGGCGCCGGCGCGGTGCCAGCAGCCATCGAAGGTGACTTGCCGTTTTGCCACCACCATGCAGCGCCGGCGGCCACAACGATGCCGATCACGGCCACCAGGGTATGCATCTTCTTCAAGGGCTCTTCTCACGCATCCGAAGCAACCCGTTAATGTAACGAGAGGTCTTGTTTCGTGCCGGCCTGGGGTCGGTCAGGCCAGCGAATCGACGCCCTGGTTGGCCAGGCGGTCTGCCCTTTCGTTGCCCGGGTCGCCGGCATGGCCCTTCACCCAGCGCCACTGCACCTGGTGGCTGGCGTTCAGGGCATCCAGCCGCTGCCAGAGATCGACGTTTTTCACCGGCTTCTTGTCGGCCGTCTTCCAGCCGCGCGACTTCCAGCCGTGGATCCACGACGTGATGCCGTCCTTCACGTAGGCACTGTCGGTGTAGATGGTCACGGCGCACTTCCGCTTCAGCGAAGCCAGCGCCTCGATCACCGCGGTCAGTTCCATGCGGTTGTTGGTGGTCAGTGCTTCGCCACCAAAGAGTTCGCGCTCGGCGTCGCCACTCTTCAGCCACGCGCCCCAACCGCCCGGTCCCGGGTTGCCGCGGCAGGCGCCGTCGGCATAGATCACCACCTCGGTCACCGCTGTGCTCGAGGGGGACTGCTTCTCTTCAATCATCGTGCCTTGTGCCATTCACTGTTGTTTCAACGTTCCAGATCGGCCTGCTCTCGCTGGCGGTTGGCCACCACGGCCGGGGCTCCCCGCACCACGCGCTTGTCCTTGCGCACCAGGCCCACCAGGCGCATGCCACGCACGCGCTTGACGGCCACCACGAAATACACCGAGCCCAGCACCGGCCACCAACGGTCGCCGACACGGTCCATCCATTCGAAGCGTTCCAGCCAGGCCTCGGACTTCAGCGGCGGCCGCCAGCAGCCGAAGCGGCCCGACTCGACTTCGAAGCTGAGCAGGCGCAACCAGTCGCGCAGGCGCCAGTAGCCGATGAAGTCGCCGGCGCTGGGCAGGTACAGGCTCTGGTCGCGGCCAAGACCCATGCCCCTCTTTGCGTGCCCTGCCCGCTGGCGCAAGCCCCACAGGCTGGCCGGGTTGAAGCCGGCGATCACCACGCGCCCTTCAGGCACCAGCACACGCTCCACTTCACGCAGGGTCTGGTGCGGGTCCCGTGCCAGTTCGAGTGCATGGGGCAGCACCACCAGGTCGATGCTGGCATTGGGAAAGGGCAAAGCGTCGAACTCGCAGTGCAGGCTGAGCGGCTCGACACCGGGCTGCGTGGTGATCTGGCTGTCCAGCGGAGGTGGCAGTGCCAGCGACTCGGGGGTGTACAAGGTGTCGCTGGCCACCCAGCGGTGCGGCATGCGGTTGGCACGCAGCGCCTCGACTTCGGGCAGGCCCAGTTGCAGGGCATGGAAGCCGAAGGCGTCGGTCACCGCATGGTCCAGCCGGTCCTGTTCCCAGGCCAGCAGGTAACGGCCTGGCGGCGTCTGCAGCCAGGAGCCCAACTCTATAATCGACTGCTCTCGCGTCATGAATCTCTTAGCGCTGCCCGCCTTCGCCGACAACTACATCTGGATGTTGCATGACGGCGCGCGCGCCGTGGTGGTGGATCCGGGTGACGCAGCACCCGTTCTTGATGCGCTGGACCGGCTGAACCTTCAGCTCGCCGGCATTCTAGTGACCCACCACCATGGCGATCACACCGGCGGTGTCGACAGCTTGCGCAGCCGGCTGCAAGGCCCTGTCTTCGGGCCGGCACGTGAACGCATTCCCAGCCCTTTCACACCACTGAACGAAGGCGATGGGGTGCAGGTGCTGGGCCTGAGCTTCACGGTTGTCGACGTGCCAGGTCACACTGCCGGCCACATCGCCTACGTGCAGCAGGGTGCGGCGCAGGAAGGTCTGCTGTTCTGCGGCGACACCTTGTTTTCTGCCGGATGCGGGCGCCTGTTCGAAGGCACGCCGGCGCAGATGCTCCAGTCCTTGTCGAAGTTGGCCGCGCTGGCTGCCGACACCCGCGTGTGCTGCACCCACGAGTACACCCTGTCCAACCTGCGCTTCGCCGCCACCGTCGAGCCAGACAACACGGTGCTGGCCCGTCACCGAGCGCATTGCGAAGCCTTGCGTGCACAAGGTCTTCCGACGTTGCCGTCCAGCATCGGCCTGGAGTGCATGATCAACCCCTTCCTGCGCTGCACCGAACCCGCCGTCGTGGCGGCGGCGCAGGCGCAGGGCGCTGCGGGTACTTCGCCCGTGGCCGTGCTCGCCGCGCTGCGCGAATGGAAAAACCGCTTCTGATGCAGAAATCCCCCGCGCCGTGTCGCCCCGTGTTTGTGTTGCCGACCCGGCTGATCGGCGCCTTGGTGGCGCTGGCGGTGGCCGGTTGCGCCACGGTCACTGAACCTCAGCCGCCCGAGACCGTGGCGCCACCGGTGGTGGTGGCCGCCGAACCCGCACCACCGGCCATCGAGACGCCGGCACCGCCTGCAGTGGTGCCCTCACCCGAACTGCCGCCCTTGCCGCCGCTGCCGATGGGCCGCTGGGACCTCGAACAAGGCGACGCCCGCAGCAGCCTGTGGGACCGCCTGCGCAACAACTGGTCCATGCCCGGATTGCAAGACGAACGGGTGCAGAAGTGGGAGCAGTACTACGCCCGCCAGCCCGACTACGTGCAACGCATGGTGGCCCGTGGCGGCCGCTACCTCTTCCATATCGTCGAAGAAGTCGAGCGGCGCCAGATGCCGGCTGAACTGGCCCTGCTGCCTTTCATCGAAAGCGCCTTCAACCCCCAGGCGCAGTCGCACGCCCGGGCTTCGGGCATGTGGCAGTTCATGCCGGCCACGGGTAAGGACTTCGAACTGCGCCAGAACATGTTCCGCGACGACCGCCGCGACGTGCTGGCGTCCACCCGCGCGGCGCTGGACTACCTGCAGCGCCTGCACGGCATGTTCGACGACTGGCATCTGGCGTTGGCCGCCTACAACTGGGGCCAGGGCAATGTGCTGCGGGCCATCGCGCGCAACAAACGCGCGGGCAAGCCCACCGACTACGCCAGCCTGAAGATGCCGCTGGAAACACGGGACTACGTGCCCAAGCTGCTGGCCATGAAACACATCGTGGCTGCGCCAGAACGCCTGGGCCTGAAGCTGCCCCCGCTGGAGAACCACCCCTACTTCATGACTGTGCCCATCGCCCGCGACATCGACGTGGCGCTGGCGGCACGGCTGTCCGGCCTGTCGCTGGACGAGTTCCAGGCCCTGAACCCGCAGATGAACCAGCCCGTGATCCTGGCCGCGGGTGTGCCGCAGGTGCTGCTGCCCTACGACAACGCCAATGCCTTCGTGCGTGAACTGGCCTTGCGCACCGGCCCGCTGGCCAGCTGGACGGCCTGGGTGGCACCTCGCACGCTGAAGCCTGCCGAAGCAGCCAAGCTGGTGGGCATGAGCGAGGAAGAGTTGCGCGATGTCAACCGCATCCCTGCGCGCATGCTGGTGAAGGCGGGTTCGACGCTGCTCGTGCCACGCAGTGCCAGCACGACCGGCGACGTGGCGGGTCACGTGGCCGACAACGCGATGATGGCTTTCACGCCAGAAGGCCGTGCGTTGCGCCGGCACAGCTTCAAGGCCAGCAAGAAGGGCGACAGCGTGGCCGCCGTGGCACGGCGCTACCGCGTGACGGCAGCCCAGGTGGCGCAGTGGAATGGCGTGGCAAAGGGCGCGCGCTTCCGCCCCGGCCAGGCGGTGGTGGTCATGCTGGCGCCTGCGCCGGTGCGGCGCGCGGCCAAGGCACCCGCACCGCGTGGCAAGGTGGCTGCCAAACAGGCCTCGCGGCCCACGGCGAAAGCCTCAACAGCCAAGTCGTCGAAGAAGGTCGTTCGCAAGGCCACCGCACCTGCCGCAGCGGCCCGCACCAGCGTCGCTCAGGCCGCGCCCAAGTAGTCGCGCTTGCCCAGATCAACACCGCCGTGACGCAGCAGGGCGTAGGTGGTGGTCGCGTGGAAGAAGAAGTTGGGCAGCACGTAATGCTTCAGGAAGGCCTCGCCCGTGAAACGCAAGGGGTCGCCCTGGCGCGTGGGCAGCAGGATCTCTTTTTCCTCGGTGCCGTCGATCTGCGCTGCGCTGAAGCTCTGCACGTAGTCGATGGTCTTGCGGATGCGTGCGCGCAGTTCGTCGAGGCTGGTTTCGGTGTCCGCCCACTTCGGGATCTCCTGGCCCGACAGGCGCGCCATGCAGCCCTTGACACCGTCGGTGGTGATCTGGATCTGGCGCGTGAAGGGCAGCATGTCCGGCGCCAGGCGCAGGCCCAGGAAGTTGTTGACGTCGAACTTGCGCGCTTCGGCGTGTGCCTGGGCCTTGTCCAGCCACACCAGCATGCTGGTGAGGGTGCGCACGAAGATGGGCGCGCTGGCGGAATGCATGGTGATGCTCATGGTCTTGTCTCCTGGAAGATTTGCGGGTCGCGGATGCTAGCCCCAGCCGGACCGCCGTGCAGGAACGGGCAGAATCGACAGCACAAGGCACCATGAACATCATCATTCTCGACGACTACCAGGACGCTGTGCGCAAGCTGCGGTGCGCGCAGGTGCTGGAGCCCTTCCACGCCAAGGTCTTCACCAACACGGTGAAAGGCATCGGGCAACTGTCGGTGCGCCTGCGCGACGCCGACGTGCTGGTGCTGATCCGCGAACGCACGCAGTTCCCGCGAGCGCTGCTGGAAAAACTGCCCAAGCTGAAGCTCATCTCGCAGACCGGGCGTGTGGGCTCGCACGTCGATGTGGAAGCGGCCACCCGGCTGGGCATCGCGGTGGCCGAGGGCGTGGGCTCGCCGGTGGCGCCGGCCGAGCTGACCTGGGCCCTGATCATGGCTTCGATGCGCCGCCTGCCGCAGTACATCGGCAACCTCAAACACGGCGCATGGCAGCAAAGCGGCCTGAAGGCCGCGTCGATGCCACCCAACTTCGGCGTTGGCCTGGTGCTGAAAGGCAAGACGCTGGGCATCTGGGGCTACGGCAAGATCGGCCGCCTGGTGGCCGGTTACGGCCGTGCATTCGGCATGCAGGTGCAGGTGTGGGGCAGCGAGCTGTCGCGCGAGCGCGCGGTGGCCGATGGTTGCATCGCCGCACCCAGCTGCGAGAACTTCTTCGAGACCAGCGACGTGCTGTCGCTGCACCTGCGCCTGACCGACGAATCCCGCGGCATCGTGCGGCTGGACGCGCTGTCGCGCATGAAACCCACGGCGCTGCTGGTCAACACCTCACGCGCCGAACTGCTGGAAGACAACGCCCTGGTGGCGGCACTCAACCGCGGCCGACCCGGCATGGCGGCGGTGGACGTGTTCGAAAGCGAGCCCATCCTGCAGGGCCACCCCTTGCTGCGACTGGAAAACGCCGTCTGCACGCCACACATCGGTTATGTGGAACAGGACAGCTACGAGCTGTACTTCGGTGCGGCCTTCGACAACGTCATCAACTTCATCCACAACACGCCCACCAACCTGGTCAACCCGGAAGCCTTGAAGGTGATGCGCTGAACCGTGGCTGAGGCTGCACGTCGCAAGGGGCCCGGCGCATGACGCTCAAGCGTGCCAGCCGTGCCTTGCTGGCCGGCAACTTTGCCATCGGCTGCGGCGTGATGGTCACCGCCGGCTCGCTGAACGACCTGGTGGCTTCGCTGCAGGTCACGGTGGCGGTGGGCGGGCAACTCATCAGCGTGGCCGCCGTGGCCATGGCCCTGGGTGCGCCGATGTTGGCCGCACTGTGGGGCGACAGCGACCGCCGCTGGCTGCTGACCGCTTCGCTGGTCTGGTACGCCATCGGCCACGCACTGTGTGCGTTGATGCCCAACTACGCCGCGCTGTTGCCGATGCGGGCCCTGGCGGTGCTGGGCGCCGCGGTCTTCACGCCGCAGGCGGCCGCCGCGATCAATGTGCTGGCACCCCCGGGTGAACGTGGGCGGGCCATGGCCTTCATCTTCCTGGGCTGGTCGGTGGCGTCGGTGCTGGGCCTGCCGCTGCACGCATGGATCGGCGAGACCTTCGGCTGGCGCTGGGCCTTCGTGCTGGTGGCCGTGCTCAGCCTGCTGGCCGCCTGGGCCGTGTGGCGCAGCGTGCCCGCCGGTGTGCGGCCACTGCCGCTGCCGTGGCGCAGCTGGGGCACGGTGCTGGCACACCCGCTGCTGATGGGCCTGGTGATGGTCACCGTGCTCAGCGGCGCCGCGCAGTTCACGCTGTTCACCTACTTCGCGCCCTACTACCGCCGTGTGCTGGGCGCCAGCCCCGAGACGGTGAGCTTCCTGTTCATGTGGTTCGGTGCCTTCGGCCTGCTGGGCAACGTGCTGCTCACACGCTGGATCGACCGCCTGGGTGCCGCGCGATGCGTCAATCTGGGCCTGGTGCTGGTGATGCTGGCGCTGATGGCCTGGCCGCTGGCCGTCACGGTGCCGGTCATGGCGCTGGTGGTGGTGCCGTGGGCGCTGGGCGTGTTTTCGTCGAATTCGGCGCAGCAGGCCCGCCTGTCGGCCAGCGCGCCGGGTTTTGCACCGGCCCTGCTGGCGCTGAACACCTCGGCCATCTACCTGGGCCAGGCCATGGGCGCGGCCACTGGCGGCGCGATGCTGGCGGCTTCGGGCTTCGAGAACCTGCACTGGCCGGCACTGGCCTTCATGGCGCTGGCGCTGACACTCAGCCTGTGGCTGGGACGGCGCATGAAGGGCCAGGTGGAACATGCCTGAGGCTGTGTCCGCAGCGGACAGTTGGCAGGCCGCACGCCCGGCCCGTGTGGCCGACCTCTTTTGGGCCTTCAACCGGCTCGCGCTGCAGGGTTTCGGCGGTGTGCTGCCGGTGGCGCAGCGTGAACTGGTCGAGCGCCTGCGCTGGCTGAGCCGCGAACAGTTCCTGGAACTGCTGTCGCTGTCGCAGGTGCTGCCGGGACCGAACATCGTCAACCTGGGCCTGATCCTGGGCGACCGATTTTTCGGCTGGCGCGGTGGTCTGGCGGCCGTGGCCGGCATGCTGCTGGCGCCGACGGCGCTGGTGCTGGCACTGGCCGCGGCAGCCACGCAGCTGAGCGACGTGCCGCAGGTGGCCGGTGCCCTGCGCGGCATGGGCATCGTCGCTGCGGGGCTTATCCTGAGCACGGCTTTGAAGCTGGCGCCAGGCCTGCGCCGCAACGTCATCGGCATACCGGCAGCGGCGCTGCTGATGGCGCTGACGGTCTTGGCCATCGGCGTGCTGCGCTGGCCTTTGGCCGCGGTGGTGCTGGGCCTGGGCGTGGCCGCCGTGGCCTGGGCCTGGTGGCGGAGCGCGCCGTGATGGCTTGGTCCGAGCTGGTCTGGGGCCCGCTGGGCATCGGCCTGCCCGAATGGACGCAGCTGTTCCTGCACTTCATGACCCTGTCGCTGCTGGCCGTGGGTGGCGCCATCACCACCGTGCCCGACATGCACCGATTCGTGGTCGACGAGCAGGGCTGGCTGAGCGACGCCCAGTTCAGCAACTGCATCGCACTGGGGCAGGCCGCGCCCGGGCCGAACGTGATGTTCGTGGCCGTCATCGGCTTCAGCGTCGGTGGCATGGCCGGTGTGCTGGCCACGATGAGTGGCACGCTGCTGCCGTCCACCACCTTGGCGCTGGCCGCTTCGCGCTGGGGCGAGAAGCACCGGCTGTCACGGGGCCTGCGCGCTTTCACTTCGGGGCTGGCGCCCGTCACCATCGGCCTGCTGCTGGCCACCGGCTGGGTGCTGCTGCAGCCCGTGGGCCTGCGCTGGCAGCCGGTGTTGCTGGTGCTGGGCACGCTGGTGCTGATGATGCGCACCCGCCGCAGCCCGCTGTGGGCGATTGCCGCCGGTGCGCTGGCTGGCGCGATGGGCTGGGTTTGAGGCGGCCGTGCACATCCGACCGCCTGGCCCATGCGTAGAACAACCATGAGCCGGCCCGAATCACCTGTGCGCCGAACCGTCCGCTGGCTGCTGCAGGCGGCATCGACGCTGCTGCTTGTCTACCTGGGCCTGCTCGGCCTGCTGTGGTGGAAACAGGAGGCGCTTCTCTTCGTGCCGCAGAAGCTGCCGGCCGAGCACCGCTTCGACAAGGGCGCCGACGTGCACGAGACCTGGGTCGACGTGCCCGGCGCGCGCCTGAACCTGCTGCACCTGCGCCTGCCTCGGCCCAGGGGCGTGGTGTTTTTCCTGCACGGCAACGCGGGCAGCCTGGACACCTGGTTCGTCAACCTCGACTTCTACCGCCGGGCCGGCTTCGACCTGGTGATGCCGGACTACCGCGGTTACGGCAAGAGCAGCGGCCAGATCGAGAGCGAAGCCCAGTTGCACACCGACGTGCGCGCGGCATGGGAAGCCGTCGCGCCGCGGTACGCCGGCTTGCCGCGGGTGTTCTTCGGCCGATCGCTGGGCACCGGCCTGGCGCTGGCCCTGGCCAAGGACCTTCAGCCCGAGCTGACGATTCTGGTCTCGCCCTACTTCAGCATGCAGGCGCTGGCCGCCGAGCATTACCCTTGGGTACCGGGCGCTTTGCTTCGCTACCCGCTGCGCAGCGACTTGCTGCTGCCACAAGTGCGTGGCCCGGTGCTGCTGGTGCATGGCGAGCATGACCGCCTGATCGAACCCTCACACAGCCAGCGCCTGCTGGCCTTGCGGCCGCAGTCCCGCTACGTGCCGGTGCCCGGCGCCGGGCACAACGACCTGCAGGGTTTCGCTGCTTACTCCGATGCACTGGCGGTGGCGCTGGCTGCGGTGGCGCCGCCCTGAAGGCGGCCGCGGCCTTCAGCCTTGCCGCTGGCGCAGGGCCTCGAACAGGCACACCCCTGCCGCCACGCTGACATTCAGGCTCTCGACGGCACCTTGCATCGGGATGCGCACCAGCTCGTCGCAGGTCTTCTGTGTCAGCTGCCGCATCCCGGCGCCTTCAGCGCCCAGCACCAGCGCCACGGCGCCGCGCAGGTCCACGTCGTAGAGGGTCTTCTCGGCGTCTTCGCTGGTGCCGATGACGCGGATGTCGCGGTCCTTCAGTTCGCCCAGCGTGCGGGCCAGGTTGGTGACCATCAGGTAGGGCACGGTTTCGGCCGCGCCGCTGGCCACCTTGGCCACCGTGGCGTTCAGGCCCACCGCGTGGTCCTTGGGTGCGACGACGGCATGGGCGCCGGCACCGTCGGCCACCCGCAGGCAGGCGCCCAGGTTGTGCGGGTCGGTGACACCGTCCAGCACCAGCACCAGCGGCGGGCCCTGCACGTCGTCCAGCACCTCGTCCAGCGAATGGCGCAGCGCCAGCGGCGACACCCGCGCCACCACGCCTTGGTGGCGGGTGTTGCCGGCCAGCTGCGCCAGGCGTTCACCGTCGCTGTCCACCACCTTGGCGCCGGCGTCCTGCGCGCGCTGCACGAACTGCCGCATGCGGGCGTCGCGCCGCGACGTGTCGACGTGGATCTCGGTGATGGAGGCGGGTGCGGTTTTCAGCCGCACGGTGACGGCATGGAAGCCGAACAGGACCTTGGTGCTCATGCGCCGATCGTAGCCCGGCACGCGGTTCGGACTACCACCAGCCCAGCGCCCGCCCGCCCAGGATGGCGCCGATGAACACCGGCTGGTGGAGCATGTAGAAGCTCAGGCTGAAGCGGCCCAGCAGCGCCAGCGGCTGCATCACCGCGGGGACCGAGCCCGACAGCACGCCGGGCCGGTGCTGCAGCAGCCATTGGCCGGCGGCCAGCCCCCACCACATCACGCCCAGCCACGGCAGCACCGGGACGAAATCTTCGGTCAACGGCTTGCGGGTGACCAGGCCGATCCAGGCGAGCCAGGGCGTGTCGAACACCGGGTGCTGGACGAAGCGCGGCAGCAGCATCGCGACCGCACCCATCAACCACAGCCAGCGGCCCAGCGGGGCGGTCAGCCGGCAGACGATCAACATCACCGCGATGCCGTGCAGGACGCCGAAAAAGATCCAGCTGCGCGGAAACATCAGGGCCGAGCCCACGCTGACCAGCACCGCACAGGCTGCCACCTGGCCCCAGCGTTTCCAGAAGCGCGGCCAGCCCTGCCCGGCCTGCAGCGCCACCGCCTGGCCCAGGCCGGCGCAGAACAGGAAGAGGCTGACGATGCACACCCGCTGCGTCGTCCACAGCGGGTCGCGGTGGAAGCTGTGGCGCGGGTCGAAGAAGCCGTAGTGGTTCAGGTCGAAGGCCAGATGGAAAGCCGCCATCCAGACGATGGCCAGCGCACGCAGCAAGTCCAGGCGATCGAAACGCTGTGCGTTCACTCGGTCTTCTCGTAGACGTCGGTGAAACGCTGACCGTCCCAGGCGTACAGCAGGTAGGCTGCGTGCAGGCAGGCGCTGGCGCCCTTGGGCTTGAAGAGGCCGACACATTGGCCGGTGTCGTGGCGCACGCTGCGGTACACCACACCCGCCGAGCCGGTCTGCTGCAACTGTGCACCCAGGGCCTGGGACGTGGCGTAGCTGTGTCGACGCCGCCTTCACGCCGCAAGTCATGCAGCCGGGCGTCGATGGCCACCGCGTAAAGGCGCATCGGCAGGTGCAGCGGGCCTTGACGGGTGTCGGCCAGGAAACGGCCGTGGTGGTGACGCGTTTCGGCCATGGCCGTGGCACGGTCCTTGGCGGCGTAAAACACGCCGAAGTGGCCTGCCGAGAAGCGGCTGCCCAGCACATTGACATGGGTGAACGCGGCCATGATGGGCCCGCTGCCCGGGCCGAAAAGTCGCTGCTCGCGTGGCACCCGTTCGACCTGGCCCAGTTCTTCGCGCACACGTTCGTTGCTCATCGCTTCAAGGGCATACAGTGCGTCGAAGTCGTCCGCATCGGCCACCCGGTCGAACAGGTTGATGGCCGGGTAGCGTGTGGGCACGATGCGGCAGGCCTGCTGCCAGCGCACGCGGCGCACGGGAAGGTCGGATGCGGCGCCCCCCATCGCGGGCGGCGCCGCAGAAGCCCCGGTCAGGACCAGCCCCCGCCGCGCACGCCGTCCAGGTAACGCCGCACCAGGTTCAGGTCACTCACATTGCCGGCCAGCATGCGTGCCAGCGCGGTGCCGCCACCGAAGGGCGCCGCGCTGTTGGGCTGGCGCACCCAGGCATCGGCCGCCGCGGGTTCGGGCAACAGGATCTGCAGGCTCTTGTAGATGCCCAGGATGTTGGACAGGCGCTCCAGCGTGTCACGCGACACGGTCGCCTTCTCGGGGTGTTTGCGCCAGGCAAAAAACGTCGACCGCGGTGGCTGGCCCAGCAAGGCCAGCTGCTCGTCGACGTTCAGGCCCCAGGCTTGCGCGATGCGAGCAAAGGCCCGCAGACCGGCACTGGCCATCTGCTGCGCAGAGGCCACCGGGGCGCTTTCGGGCTTCAGGACGGCGTTCATCTGTTGAATCCAGTTCTGGACTGATGATGAATCTTAGTCCAGTTCAGAACTCTTCGCCAACCCTTGGCTCACCGAGGTGAGCCGGTCCGAAAATGTTCAGCGCTTGGGCGGGCCGCCGCGCGAAGCGGCCGGGCGACCGCCACCCCCACCACCGCCGCCGCCACTGGGACGGCCACCGCCGGCACTGGCCGGCCTGCCACCGCGGCCGCCGCCACCGCCGCCGCCGCCGCCACCACCGCCACCGGGTCGTGCCGGGCCGCCCCGGCCACCACCACCACCACCGCCAGGTCGGCCACCACCACCATGGCGCTGCGTGCCGCCCACGCCGATGGTCATGCGGCCCAACACGATGGGCTCGGCCTTTTCGCCTGTCGGCGGTTCGAAACCGGGCACCGCTTCACGCGGGATGCTGCGCTTGATGAGGCGTTCGATGTCCTTCACGAACACCTCTTCGTCCAGGCACACCAGCGAGATGGCCTCGCCCGTGGCGCCGGCACGGCCGGTGCGGCCGATGCGGTGCACGTAGTCCTCGGGCACGTTGGGCATCTCGAAGTTCACCACGTGCGGCAGCTGGTCGATGTCGATGCCACGTGCGGCGATGTCGGTGGCCACCAGCACCTGCAGGTCGTTGGTCTTGAAGTCGGCCAGCGCCTTGGTGCGTGCGGTCTGGCTCTTGTTGCCGTGAATGGCCATCGCGCTGATGCCCTGGTCGTTCAGGAACTCGGTCAGCCGGTTGGCGCCGTGTTTCATGCGCGTGAAGACCAGCACCTGGTGCCAGTCGCCGCTTTTGATCAGGTGCGCCAACAGGTCCTTCTTGCGCTCGCGGCCCACCGGGTGGATCTTCTGCGCGATGCTTTCGGCGGTCTGGTTGCGGCGCGCCACTTCGATCAGCGCCGGTGCATTCAGCAGCTTGTCGGCCAGGTTCTTGATTTCTTCGCTGAAGGTGGCGCTGAACAGCAGGCTCTGCTTCTTGACCGGCAGCACCGCGAGCACCTTCTTGATGTCGTGGATGAAACCCATGTCGAGCATGCGGTCGGCTTCGTCGAGCACGAAGATCTCGACGTGGCTCAGGTCCAGCGTGCGCTGCTGGTGGTGGTCGAGCAGGCGGCCGGGTGTGGCCACCAGGATGTCCACGCCCTTGCGCAAGCGGTCGACCTGGGGCGACATGCCCACACCACCGAACATGACCATGCTGGTCAGCGGCAGGTACTTGCCGTAGGTGCGCACGCTCTCTTCGACCTGCGCCGCGAGTTCGCGGGTGGGCGTCAGGATGAGGCAGCGGATGCGCACGCGACCGCGTGCGTCTTTCACCGCCGGCACGGCCGACAGGCGCTGCAACATCGGCAGCACGAAGCCGGCCGTCTTGCCCGTGCCGGTTTGCGCGCCGGCCAGCAGGTCGCCGCCCTTCAGAACTTGGGGAATGGCCTGGGCCTGGATCGGCGTGGGGGTGTCGTAGCCCTGGTCGTGAACAGCACGCAGCAGCGGCTCGGCCAAGCCGAGATCAGTAAAAAGCATGGGATGGGGCCTGTGAAGGCCGTGGTTCGCTGCCTGCTGTCACCCGTTGCGGGTGCACCAGTCGGGTAGGCGCGAAGGGGTCGGATTGTCGGAATCGACCGCGCCGCGATGACTGGAAGCCGCGACGCAAGCCCTGGATTCTACGCGACGGGCATCGGCTGATGCCCGTTCAAGCGCAGCCAACCCCGCGCAATTCGGTAGATCGCCCACACCCCCAGCAGGAAGAGGCCGATGACCCAGGTGCCGATGCCCACCAGGATCAGGGTCAAGGGCAGGGACACCAGCGCCACGAGCACGGCCCAGGCCAGCGCAAACCAGAAGGTGCGGATCTGCCAGGTGAAGTGCGATTCGAGCCAGGTGCCCCGCACGTCGCCGCGTTTCACGTAGTTGATGATGACCGCGATGATCGAAGGCCAGCCGAACAGGAAGGAACCCAGCACACTGGCCGCACCAAAAGCACCGATGGCCAGCCCCAGCGCGTGCAGGGCGTAGACCAAGTGGGTCAGCCGGACCAGCGAGTCGGGGGCTTCGACGGTCTGCAGGGAAGCGTTCATGCAAGGTTCCTTCCCCGCCACCATGGCCAGGCTTCGCACACATGGGGCGTGTGGGCCCAACTTCAAGACCACGGGCGAGCGGCTGCATCTTGGGCCCGTGCAGCTGCACGCTGCCCGCTGTCCGGGATAATCGCGGGTTTTGCGTCAGCAACCGGACCCCTCCCGCCATGGCCCAGTACGTTTTCACCATGAACCGCGTCGGCAAGATCGTGCCGCCGAAGCGGCAGATCCTGAAGAACATCTCCTTGTCCTTTTTCCCTGGCGCCAAGATCGGCGTGCTGGGGGTCAACGGCTCGGGCAAGAGCACGCTGCTCAAGATCATGGCCGGCGTCGACAAGGAGTTCGAAGGCGAAGCCGTGCCGATGCCGGGACTGAACATCGGCTACCTGCCGCAGGAACCGCTGCTGCCGGCTGACAAGACGGTGCGCGAGGTGGTGGAACAGGGCGTGGGCGGTGTGCTGGCCGCCAAGAAGCGGCTCGACGAGGTCTACGCCGAATACGCCGAAGAAAATGCCGACTTCGACAAGCTGGCCGCCGAGCAGGCCGAGCTGGAAGCCATCATTGCCGCCGCTGGCAGCGAAAACACCGACCTGCAGTTGGAGCTGGCCGCCGACGCACTGCGCCTGCCGCCCTGGGACGCCGTCATCGGTGTGCTGTCGGGCGGCGAAAAGCGCCGCGTGGCGCTGTGCCGCCTGCTGCTGAGCAAGCCCGACATGCTGCTGCTCGACGAGCCCACCAACCACCTGGACGCCGAAAGCGTCGAGTGGCTCGAACACTTCCTGCAGCGCTTCCCTGGCACCGTGGTGGCCATCACCCACGATCGTTACTTCCTGGACAACGCCGCCGAGTGGATTCTGGAACTCGACCGCGGCGCCGGCATTCCCTGGAAGGGCAACTACTCCGACTGGCTGGAGCAGAAGGAAAAGCGCCTGGAGAGTGAGCAGAAGACCGAAGACGCCCGCATGAAGGCGATGAAGGAAGAACTGAAGTGGGTGCGCTCCAACGCCAAGGGCCGCCAGACCAAGAGCAAGGCGCGCCTGGCGCGCTTCGAAGAGCTGAGCGACGTCGAATACCAGAAGCGCAACGAGACCAACGAGATCTTCATCCCGGTGGCCGAACGCCTGGGCAATGAGGTGATCGAGTTCGTCGATGTCTCGAAGAGCTTCGGCGACCGCCTGCTCATCGACAAGCTCAGCTTCAAGGTGCCCGCAGGTGCCATCGTCGGCATCATCGGCCCCAACGGCGCCGGCAAGTCCACGCTGTTTCGCATGCTGCAGGGCGTGGAACAGCCCGACAGCGGCCAGGTCCTGATCGGCAAGACCGCGCAGCTGGCCTTCGTCGACCAAAGCCGCGAGAGCCTGGACGGCGGCAAGACGGTGTGGGAAGACGTCTCGGGCGGGCTGGACAACATCGTCGTGGGCAAGTTCGTGATGCCCAGCCGCGCCTACCTGGGCCGCTTCAACTTCAAGGGCAACGACCAGCAGAAAATGGTCGGCAGCCTGTCGGGCGGTGAACGCGGCCGACTGCACCTGGCCAAGACCTTGGCCAAGGGCGGCAACGTCCTGATGCTGGACGAACCCAGCAACGACCTGGACGTGGAAACCCTGCGTGCGTTGGAAGAAGCGCTGCTCGAGTTTGCTGGCAGCGCGATGGTCATCAGCCACGACCGCTGGTTCCTGGACCGCATCTGCACCCACATCCTGGCTTGCGAAGGCGACAGCCAGTGGTTTTTCTACGCCGGCAACTACCAGGAGTACGAAGCCGACAAGAAAAAGCGCCTGGGCGAAGAAGGCGCGCGACCCAAGCGCGTGCGCTTCAAGCCGATCCGGTAGCCGCCTGGGCGGCACGCTGGCACGGCATGCCGTGTCAGCGTGCACGGCCAGCGGCAGCAAGGGACAAGCCTTGCCCAGCAGGGGTGGCGGCTTCGGCGCACAATGTTTTTGTCGATCCCTTGGCGCCTGCCGCCCCGCTGCCCCATGAGCAAGCCAGCCCCCCTGAACCCCGTCGTCCTGGCTTTGCTGGGCTCTGTGCTGCTGGCCGGGTGCGAGATGGTGCCCAAGAAGGCAGCAGAAGGTGCCGCAACGAACCCTGCACCTGCCACCCGACCCGTGGCCACCGCACCGACATCCACTTTTCCTGGCACTGCGCCCGCCCCCGGCGCCAGCACGGTCGGCGGCCCAACGGCTGCCGGCGCCCCATCGGCCGGCCCCAGCGGCATTGCGGCCGCGCCAGGGGCTGGCGCGCCCCGCCCCGGTGTCGCGCCGCCCAGCGGCCCGCCGCCCTTTGCTGCGGTCATCCGCGAAGCCCGCCGCATCGAGGGGCCGCTGACGCTGTGGCAGAAGGAAGACAAGATCTGGATCGAGCTGCTGCCAAAGCAGTTCGACAAGCCCTTCCTGCTGTCGCCCAAGATCAAGGACGGCATCGGCGAAGCCTTTGTGCTGGGCGGCCTGATGGCCTATCCGGTCAACGGCGCCGGTGGACCGCAGGTGGTGGAGTTCGTGCGTGTGCACAACCAGGTCCGCCTGCAGGCACGCAACACCGACATCGCGGCCAAGCCCGGCACGCCGGAAGCCCGTGCGGTGGCCAGTTCGTATTCCAACAGCCTGCTGGGCGCCACCGCGGTGGTCAGCCAGCCGCACCCGGATCGAAAAAGTGTCTTGATCGAAGCGAACCCGCTGTTCCTGAACGACATGCTGGGCGTGGCCATGATGTTGCAGCGCGGCTTGCGCCAAGGCTACGGGCTGGACCGCAGCAACTCGGTGATCACCGGTGTGCGGGCCAGCGAAGAAGCCGTCGTCATCGAGACGCAGAACCACTACTTCACCGGCAGCGTGGGTGTGCCCGGCATGGGCGGCCCACCGAACGCGCCCGTGCCACTGCTGCCGCGCTTTCTGCCCGATGCCCGCAGCCTGCTGGTGGGCCTGCACTTCTCGCTGGCGCCGTTGCCCGAAGAACCGATGAAGCCACGCCGCGCCGACCCGCGCCTGGGCTTGTTCACCAGCACCGTGGTCGACTTCTCCGATGACCTGCAGAGTTCGCCGCGCCAGCGCTACGTGAACCGCTGGCGGCTGGAGAAAAAGGACCCGGCGGCCGAGATGTCCGAGCCGGTCAAGCCCGTCACCTTCTGGATCGACCGCAACGTGCCGCTGGTCTACAGGGAAACCGTGCGCGCCGCCGTGCTGGAATGGAACAAGGCCTTCGAGAAGATCGGCATCAGCGGTGCGCTGAAGGTCGAGCAGCAGCCCGACGACGCGAAGTTCGACACGCTTGACTTCGGCTACCCGTCGGTGCGCTGGATGATGAACGCCGACCCGGTGTTCGGTGCCATCGGGCCCAGCCATGTCGACCCGCGCAGCGGCGAGATCCTGGACGCCGACATCGCCTTCGAAGGCATGTCGGCGCGCAATGTGCGCACGTTGCGTTCGCAGGTGCTGCGTTCACAGGCCACGGGCAGCCTGGACCACACGGGCACTGCGGCGAGCGCAAGCCCGCTCAGTTTCGCCCAGCCCTTCACGCCGCCGCAAGGTGTGGACATGCCGGCTGAATTTGCCCGCTGCATGCACGGCGCACTGGCGGCAGAGCAATTGGGTTACGCGCTAGACGTGTTGGAAGCGCGTGGCGAAATGAACCCCGACAGCCCGATCGCACGCCAGTTCGTGCAGGACTATGTCAAGGAAGCCATCATGCACGAGGTGGGCCACGCACTGGGCCTGCGCCACAACTTCCGTGCGTCAAGGGCGTACACCGAAGCGCAACTGGCCGATGCAGAGTTCACCCGCGCACATGGCACCTCGGGCTCGGTGATGGAGTACAACGCCGTCAACCTGCCTCGCCCCGGCCAGCCGGGCGGTGTGCCTTTCCACACCGCACTGGGCCCCTACGACTACTGGGCCATCGAATACGCCTACAAGCCGATGGCCGCTGGCACCACGGCCGCGGCCGAACGGGCCGAACTGCAGCGCATTGCCGCACGCAGCAGCGAAGTGCAACTGGCCTTCGGCACCGACGAGGACAACTTCTTCGGCCTGGACCCCGAGACCATCCAGCTCGACCTGGGCAACGACCCGCTGGCCTTTGCCAGCAAGCGCCTGGCCATCGCCCGCGACCTGTTCAAACGCCAGGAATCGCGCGAACTGCCACCCGACCGCGACTACGCCGTGCTGCGCCGCTCCATCGGTTTTGCCATCAGCGACGCCACCCGCGCGGTGGGCGTGCTGGTGCGCCAGATCGGTGGTGTGCGCACGCTGCGCGACTTTCCGGGCAGCGGCCGTGAACCGTTGCAGCCGGTGTCGGCGCAGCACCAGCGCGAAGCGCTGGACCTGATCTCGCGTTCGGTGCTGTCGCCCGAAGGGCTGTCCCTCACGCCGGCGCTCCAGCGCCGCATGGCCCCCGACTTCCTGGACCGCGCAGAAGGTGGTGGCGCCACCGACTTCTCGGTGCCGCAGCGCCTGCTGGACCTGCAGCGCGCGGTGCTCAATTACCTGATGAGCGACACCATCGCCACACGCATCCTCGACAGCGTGGGCAAGTTCGACCAGGCCACCGACGCCTTCCAGTTGCGCGAACTGCACGACCGCCTGAGCAGTGACGTCTGGAACGAACTGGGCGGCACAGCGGCCAACGGCCCGGCGCCCATCACCGCGGCGCGCCGCGATTTGCAACGCGACCACGTCAACCGCCTTGCGCTGGCCGTCGTGCGGCCCAGTGGCACCGGCCGAGCGGACATCCGCGGTCAGCTGCGCGAGCAAACTCGCACACTGCTGGCGCGCCTTGATGCCACGCTGCGCAAGCGTGGCGCCGTCGACGACGCCACCCGCGCGCACCTGGCCGACAGCGCCGACACGCTGCGTCAAGCGCTGTCGGCCTCGATCCAGCGCCAGGCCCTCTGAGGCCGCTCAGGGGGCCGCCTGCGCCACTTTGGCGTGGCTTGGCCCCCGATTCCCGTGTTTCATGCCGCTGCCCCTTGGGCACGGCGGGGTGCGACGCTATCGTGCACGTCATGGCATCGTCCCCCAACCCGACCACCCGCAGCCTGACCCGGCAGGTCATCAATTCGCTGAATGCCGGCAGCCTGGGTGTGTCGATCGGCTTTGCAATCACCGCCGCGGCCCTGCTGAACCCCTTTTTCGCGACACCCTTCCTGGTGCTGCTGGGTCGCACGCTGTTCCTGTCGATGTGGCTGCTGCTGGTGTTCGTGGCCGCGCAGCACCTGCCCGACAGATGGCTGCCGGCCTGGCTGCCGCGCTGGCTGCTGGCGGTCGTCGCGGTCGCCCTGGCGGCGCCGCTGGGCACCTTGCTGATCTACCTGGTGGCGGTGGGCGGCCGGGTGGGCGACTTTTTCGGCAGTTCGCCCCGCATCACCGGTTTTGTGCTCACCTCCGGCACGGCCCTGGTGCTGGGGCTGCTGATCACGCTGACGGCTCAACTGCGTGAGCGTGAGGCCCGCGTCCGCGCCCAGGCGCTCGAGTTCGAACTGGAACGCAGCCGGCTCGAAAAGCTGGCACTCGATGCCCGGCTGGACCTGCTGCAGGCCCAGGTCGAACCACACTTCCTGTTCAACACACTGGCCAATGTGCAGGCGCTGGTGGAAAGCAATTCACCCCGCGCCGCCGGCGTGCTGCAGAGCCTGATCGCCTACCTGCGTGCGGCCATGCCCAGGCTGCACGACCGCGAGCCCACGCTGGGCCAGGAGGTGGCACTGGTGCGTGCCTACCTGGAGCTGATGCAGATGCGCATGCCCGACCGCCTGCACTTTGCCATCGACGTGCCTGCCACGCTGCTTGGCCAGCGCTTCCCGGCCATGGCCCTGCTGACGCTGGTGGAAAACGCGGTGCGGCACGGCATCGACCCGAGCGAAGAAGGCGGCACCATTGCCGTGGGTTGCAGCCTGTCGCCTGAAGCCTTGCGCCTGTGGGTGCACGACGACGGTGTGGGCATGGCAGAACAGGCGGTACCCGGCACCGGGCTGAGCAATCTGCGCGCGCGGCTGGCCGCTTTCTTCAAGCCTGCGGCCGAGTTGCAACTGCTGCAGGGTCAGGCTGAGGGCGACGCCGCAGGCCTTCAGCTCGGCCGGCGCGGCCTGCGCGCCGAGATCGTGATTCCTTTGCTCCGCACATCCTGATGCCCAGCCCCACCGCGCTGATCGCCGACGACGAACCGCTGCTGCGCGAACGCCTGGCTGCGCTGCTGCACAAGCTCTGGCCCGAGCTGCAAGTGGTGGCACAGGCACGCAACGGCCGAGAGGCGATCGAGCTCTTCGACGAACACGCGCCGGCCATCGCCTTCCTGGACGTGCACATGCCCGGCCTGTCGGGCGTCGAGGTGGCACGCAGCATCGGCAGCCGTGCGCGGGTGGTGTTTGTCACCGCGTTCGAGCAGTACGCCGTGCAGGCCTTCGAGCACGGTGCGGTGGACTATCTGGTGAAACCCTACGACGAAAAGCGGTTGGCCGAAACGGTGGGGCGGCTGCGCGACAGGCCAGGGTCCGCCTTGCCAACGGACCAGGACCTGGAACCGCTGCTGGACGCACTGGCCTCGCGCCTGCGGCAGGGCGCGGCTGCACCCGCGCACCTGCAATGGATCAAGGCTTCGGTGGGCCCCAGCGTGCGCCTGATTCCCGTCGACGAAGTGATCTTCCTGCGCAGCGACGAGAAGTACACGCTGGTGGTCTGGCAAGGTGGCGAAGCCTTGATCCGCAAGACCATCCGGGAACTGGCCGACGAACTGGACCCGGCGCGCTTCGTGCAGATCCACCGCTCGGTCATCGTGGCTCTGGCCCAGGTGGCGCAGGTGACCCGTGGCGCCAACGAAACGGCGGACGTGCACCTGCGCGGCAGGCCCGAGGTGCTGCCGGTGAGTCGCAGTTACTTGCACTTGTTCAGGCAAATGTAGGCCCCGAACCTCGCTGGCGCTCGCTGCTTTGCCGCCTGCATGCGGCAAAGCGCTCGCCAGCCACTCGCCAGCGCGCAGGCGCTGGCTCGGTGCGGGCTCGCCCCCCCAGGGGGTCCGTCCGCTGACGGCGCGGCGGAGCTGGCTCCGTGGCGGGAAGCTTGGTCGCCGCATCAGGCCGCCAGGGCTGCTTATCATCGCCGCCCACAAGGAGACACCCCATGCACGCTTGGCTCTGCGAAACCCTGGAAGGCGTCGATGCGCTGCAATGGCGCGAACTGCCCACACCTGAACCCAAGCCGGGTGAGGTGCGCATTGCCATCAAGGCGGCCAGCCTGAACTTTCCCGACCTGCTCATCGTGCAGGGCAAGTACCAGGTCAAGCCGCCTTTGCCCTTTGTCCCAGGGGCCGAATATGCGGGCACCGTGGACGCCGTGGGCGAAGGGGTCACGCACCTTGCCGTCGGGGCGCCAGTGGCCGCGATTGCCGGCACGGGTGGGTTTGGCACCCACGCCTGTGTCAACGCGGCGCAGGTGATGCCGCTGCCGCCCGGCTTTGCGCTGGAAGACGGCGCGGCCTTTGCGTTCACCTATGGCACCTCTTACCACGCGCTGGTCGACCGCGCGCAGCTCAAGGCCGGTGAAACGGTGCTCGTGCTGGGCGCCGCCGGGGGTGTGGGTACAGCGGCCCTGCAGATTGCCAAGGCCGCCGGTGCACGTGTGATCGCAGCGGCTTCCACGGACGAGAAGTGCGCGCTGTGCACACGACTCGGTGCCGACGCAACGCTGAACTACAGCACGCAGGACGTGCGCGAAACGCTGAAGTCGCTGACCGGTGGCAAAGGCCCGGACGTGGTGTACGACCCGGTGGGCGGTGCGCTGGCCGAGCCGGTGTTCCGTTCCATCGCCTGGCGCGGCCGCTACCTGGTGGTGGGGTTTGCCGGGGGCGGCATCCCGGCCCTGCCCTGGAACCTGGCGCTGCTGAAGGGGGCGTCGGTGGTGGGCGTGTTCTGGGGCGACTTCGTCAGGCGCGAGCCCAAGGCCAATGCGGCCGCATTGATGCAACTGGCCCAGTGGTACGGCCAGGGCCTGATCAAGCCGGTGCTGGACCAGACCCTGCCGATGAGCGACATCCACGCCGCCTATGCCCGCATGGGTTCGCGCCAGGTGATGGGCAAACTGCTGCTGGTCAACCCCTGAACACTTGAAACAGGCGGCGCAACGCACCGCTACAAACCCGCCCCTGCGGCCCGCAGGACAAGACCAGTTCCGCGCTAGCATCGCTGACTCCCGGCTTAGGAGAAACAGCCCGTGGCCGTCAAGGTACTGATACTCGAAGACAACCCGGTTGCGCGCAGCTTTTTGTGCCGCGTGGTGCGCGAGAGCTTCAGCGACGCCATCGTGATCACCGAAGCCGGCGACCTGGAAACCGCGCGCCGTCACATCTCGCTCACCGGTGGTGCCCAGGGCCTGCATGGCGCCGACCCGTTCAAGCTGATCCTGGTCGACCTCGAACTGCCCGACGGCAACGGCATGGAACTGCTGGCCGAGTTGTCGCACTACCCGGCCACGAAGATCGTCACCACGCTCTACTCCGACGACGACCACCTGTTTCCGGCGCTGCAATGTGGTGCCGACGGCTACCTGCTGAAGGAAGACCGCTTCGAGGTGCTGGTCGAAGAGCTGCAGAAAATCGTGCGCGGCCAACCGCCGCTGTCACCCGCCATCGCCAGGCGGCTGCTCACGCACTTTCGGCCCGGTGGCGATTCACTGGCACCCGACTCGGGTTTTTCTCCGGCCAGTTTCACCACCAGCAAGCCGGTGCCGATGGAGAAGCAACCCGACCACGACCGGCTCACACCGCGCGAGACCGAGGTGCTCACCTACCTGAGCAAAGGCTTCACGATCAAGGAAATCGCCAGCCTGATGGGCATCAAGTGGTTCACCGTCAACGACCACATCAAGTCCATCTACAAGAAACTCAACGTGTCCAGCCGCGCCGAGGCAGCGGTGCTGGCCAGCAAGCAGGGCCTGGTGTGACAGACCACCGCGTCTGCGGCTGACGCCTGTGCCGTGGCCCTGAGCCTCGACGCATGAACGTGCCGGGCAGTGGCCGGGCGCGCAGGGCATACCGCCTCGCCTGGAACTGAATCCGATGAGCACCAGCGTCAGCCCAGGCACCGAAGAGTCGATCTTCGAGCTGAGCAACCTCGAGCCACCAGCCCGGCAGGGCCATCGGGCACAACTGATGGGCTGGCGCCGTCGCGCCATGGTGGCCGCCGCGCTGCTGGCCTGCCTGGCGCTGCTGGTCCTGGCTCGCTGGCTGGCCCTGACCCCGCACCTGGACGCGCACTGGGTCAGCGACAGCCAAGGCCGTCTGGTTCTGCAATCCAGCCCCTTGGCCGAGTTGCAGACGCAGCAGGGCCGGGCCCTGTTGGCGGTGCTGGATGGAAAGGGGCAAGCCCAGGCCGTGGACGCGCTGCTGCTGCACCGCTCACCCCGCTGGCAGGTGCAGGACAGCGTGCGCGCGCGCCAGGTCCAGCAACAGGAACTGCTGGCCGAACGCCTGGCCACCGGTTCGGTGGTGTTGCAGTTCGAGCAGGGGCAGCCGGTCACCGTGCCCGCGCGGCCCCGGGGTTTCGCCGGTCTGGGCTGGCTGCTGTGGCCGCTGGCGGGCCTGGCGCTGATGCTGGTGCTGTTTGCTGCCGTGGTGGTGCTGGCCAGGCCCCATGCCCGCAACGGGCTGTACGCACTGATGGCGGTGTGCCAGGCGGGCAATCTGCTCTTCATCGCCATGGAAAGCACACGGGGCCTGGGCTTGCCCATGGGTGCCGCTTCGCTGGACCTGCAGGTGCGGCTGGCGCTGGACGTCTGCACCGGCGCGGCGATGGTGCATGCCTTTGCCTTGCACCCGCATCGCCTGCCCAAAGCCGGCGCGCTGGCCGCCGCCACCTGGTTGGCCGTGGCAGTGCTGCTGCTGCTCATCCAGCTGGGCGTGCTCTTGCCCACCTGGTGGTGGGCACAAGGTCTGTGCTTGGGCCTGGGTGTGCTTGCACTGCTGGTCATCTGGCGTTCGCGGCAGGTGCAGGCCAACCCCTTCGCTGCCGTCATGCAGCGCCTGGGGCTGGTCACGCTGGCCACGCTGGCGCTGGTGACGGCGGCCGTGGCGACGTCGTCGCGCATGCCCGTGGTGGCCCATGGTGTGGCCGTCGGCGCTTCGGTGGCCTGGTACCTGTTCCTGGCTTCGCTGCTGTTGCTGACACCTTTTCTGGCGCGCAGCCGCCAGGTGCTGCGCGAATTTGCCCTGCTGGCCGGCGTGAGCACGGTGGCGGCGTCGGTGGACCTGCTGTTTGTCGCCGTCTTTTCCCTGAGCGCCTTCACGTCGCTGGCCGTGGCGGTGTTCGTTGCGCTGGCGCTCTACGCCGGCGCCCGGCAGTTCCTGCTGCAGCAACTGCTGGGGCGCACGCTGCTCAGCACCGAGCGCACCTTCGAGCTGCTCTACCGAGCTGCCCGCGACGTGCAGGTGCGACCCCGCCGCTACCCGCAGCGCCTGGCCCAACTGCTGCGCGAACTGTTCGAACCGCTGGAACTGCTCAGCGTCAGCCGCGTGCCTTCACGCAGCCGTGTGCTGGGTGGTGGTTCGGCCCTGGTGGTGCCGCTGCGCGGACCGCAGGACAAGCAGGAAGCCCCGGCCGCGCTGCTGCTGCGGTCGGCCCAGGGCGGGCGACGTCTGTTCACCCAAGACGACGCCCGCCTGGCCGATCGTGTGGTCGAACAGCTGCGGCGTGCTGTCGCCTACGACCAGGCCGTCGAGCGGGGCCGTCACGAAGAACGCCAGCGCCTGGCGCAAGACCTGCACGACGACATCGGCGCCCGCCTGCTGACGCTGATGTACCAGGCCCAGAGCACCGAGATGGAGGACTACATCCGCCACACGCTGCAGGACCTGAAGACCCTGACCCGCGGCCTGGCCGCGTCGGAACACCGCTTGTCCCACGCGGCGGCCGAATGGAAGGCCGACCTGACGCAGCGCCTGACGGTGGCGCAGGCCACGCTGGGCTGGTCTTTCGGCTGCGACGAGGACATCCGCCTGTCGGTGGTCCAGTGGTCCGCCTTGACACGCATCCTGCGCGAACTGGTCAGCAATGCGCTGTACCACGGCCATGCCTCGCGCGTTGACGTGGTGCTGCAGATCAGCGGGCCGCGCCTGTGGCTCAGCGTGGCCGACGCGGCCAGGGCGGCGACCCCACGTCATGGGCCCACGGCCTGGGCCTGGGTGGGGTACGCAAACGGGTCAAGGCCCTGGGGGGCACGGTGGTTTGGCGCGAAAACCCGCCTCGCGGCATCGTCTGTGAGGTCCAGGCCGACAACTTCAACGCACTGGCCTGAAGGCCCGGCTTGTCAACCGGCTCGCCGGCCTGGCGTTGTGTCAACAGCGTGCCCTGCGGGCACTCCAGGACCCAGCGGATGGCCCCCATGACAGACCCGAGTGCGGCAAGCGTGAAATCCGAGGACAATAGAGGCTTCGCGTCGACCGGGGCGCCCTTCCCGGCCTCCATCTGCCATGACCACTCGCCGCACGCCCACCCCCCCCGAAACCACCAGCGGACCCAAGCTCCGCCAGACCCAGGCCGAGTACACGGCCGCGCGGCCGCATGCCGAGCCCGGGGTCAAGCCCATGATGTCCAGTTCGAAGATGTACGTGTGCATCAAGTGCCACGCCAACTTCAAGACCGGCGACGGCAAGCCCGACCCGCGCCTGCGCGGTCTGGGCCGCTGCAATAGCTGCCTGGGCATCGCCGCCACCGCAACCTGATTTCCCTTTGTTCAACAACCTTTCAGCTGGAGCGAGACTTTCCATGTCCCAAACAAATCGCCGTGTCTTCCTGATGCAAGTGACTGCCTGTGGCTCGCTGTTGGCCGCCAGTGCCGCGCAGGCTCAGGCTGCCAAGGTGGACGAAAAAGACCCGCAGGCCGTGGCCCTGGGTTACGTGCACGACACCACCAAGGCCGACAAGAAGAAGTTCCCGAAGCACACCAACGACCAGAAGTGCACCAACTGCGCCCTGTACCAGGGCAAAGCCGCTGACGCATGGGCAGGCTGCCCGCTGTTCGGCACCAAGCAGGTCGCCGGCCCGGGCTGGTGCAGTGCGTGGGCCAAGAAGGGCTGATGCACGGTTGATGCGATGACCGCCCTGGCGGTCCACCAGCGGCTCCTTCGGGGGCCGCTTTTGTTTGGCAGCCCCCTGTTCAGCGCGGATCCAGCGCCAAAGCCACTGCTTCGGCAATCGCCATCGAAGACGTCAAGCCCGGCGACTCGATGCCGAACAGGTTGACCAGACCCGGCACGCCGTGTTGCGACGGCCCGTCGATGCGAAAGTCGGGCGCCACCACGCCCCGCCCGTGAATCTTGGGCCGCACGCCGCTGTAGGCCGGCTGCAAGGCGCCCTCAGGCAGCGCCGGCCAGTAGCGCCGGATGGCGTCTTCGAACGCCAGCGCGCGTGCCGGGTCCACCGCATAGTCGATGGCCTCGGGCGTGTCGGTGTCCAGCCATTCCAGGTCGGGCCCGAAACGCGCCTGCCCGGCCAGGTCCAGCGTCACGTGCACACCCAGCCAGGCGTCCACGGGCGCCGGGTAGACCAGGCAGCCAAATGGCGTGCGGCCGGCCAGGGTGAAGTAGCTGCCCTTGGCGAAGTGGGGCGTGGGCACATGCTGCGCGAGCAGGCCCTGAAAGTGCCTGGCCAGCGAACAGGCGTGCAGGCCGGCGGCATTGACCAGCACGCGGGTGTCGATCTCGAAGTCACCATCGGCGGACTGCACCTGCACCCGTGCCGGCCGGCCGGCACCGAAGTCGGCCTGCAACACCCGCGAGCACAAGGCCAGGTTGCCACCGGCCGCTTCCATGTCGCCCTGCAAGGCCAGCATCAGGGCGTGGCTGTCGACGATGCCGGTGGTCGGCGACCACAAGGCCTGCGTTGCCTGCAGCGCCGGTTCCTTGCGGCGCAGTTGCTCTGGCGACCAGGTTTCGACCGGCACCCCGTTGGCCTTGGCCCGCTGGGCCAAGGCGTGCAAGGCCGCATGCTGGTCTTCGGCGGTGGCCACCACCACCTTGCCGCAGGCCCGGTGAGGCACACCATGGCTGGCGCAGAAGGCGTAGAGCAGTTCCTTGCCCCGCACACACAGACGCGCCTTGGCGCTGCCGGGCGCGTAATACAGGCCGGCGTGGATGACCTCGCTGTTGCGCGAACTCACCCCTTGCCCGATGCCCTGGGCGGCTTCGACCACCACTGTCTCGAGACCGCGCCGTGCCAGCTCGCGGCCCACCGCCAGGCCCACCACGCCGGCCCCCACCACCAGGGCGTCGATCTGCTCCATCGTTTGGCTCGCCAGAAAACAATTGGCCACGATTGTCTCGCGCCCACGCCGCCGGCCCGCTTGCCGATCGGCAGCGGGTGCTTAGCATGCATCCCATGCCGGACACCACCTTGCAACTGCTGGGCAGCCCGAGCCTGCTGAGTCCGGGAGCGACGCCGCAGCCGCTGAACCCGACACGCCCGCACCAGTTGCTGGCCGTGCTGGGCTGGCTGGGCGGCTCGGGTGAAGCGGCGCCGGCACAGGGCTGGGTCAGCCGCGAATGGCTGGCGGCGCTGTTGTGGCCCGAACGCCAGGGTGCACAGGCCCGCGCCAACCTGCGCAAGGTGCTGCTGCAGTTGCGCGCGTTGGTGACGCTGGAAGAAGGCCCGCGTGGCCTGCGCTGGCAGGCCGGCAGCGACCTGGCGGCCTTCGACGCCGCCTGTCTGGAGGCCCGCTGGCTCGATGCCGCCCTGCTGGGCACCGGTACGCCCTTGCAAGGGCTGGATCAGGCGGCCAGCGAACCCTTCACCCGTTGGCTGCACGAACAGCGCCGGCTGCACCAACAGCGCTGGCGCAACGCGGCCGCGCAGGCGCTCGCACAAGCCCCGCCTGAAGTGGCAGCCGAGCTGGCCGAACAGCTGCTGCGCGCCGACCCGCAAGACAGCGCCGGCCTGGCCTATGTGCGCCGCCAGACCCCACCGCAGCTGTCGCCGCTGTCGGTGTTGGTGGGCCGTGAACAGGAACTGCGAGACCTGCAGTTGCTGCTGGACCGCTCACGCCTGGTCACCGTGCTGGGCCCGGGTGGTGTGGGCAAGTCGCGCCTGGCGCGCCATGCGGCCGACGCGATGGCGCCCAGCTTCGTGCACGGCGCTGCACTGGTCGTGCTGGACGACCTGAGCACCCCCGGCGCCGTGCCCGCGCGGGTGGCCGACACCCTGGGCCTGGCGCTGCCACCCCACACCGACCCGACGCTGGCGCTGTCCCGAGCACTGGCGTCGCGGTCGATGCTGCTGGTGCTGGACGGCTTCGAAGCCGTCATCGACGCCGCCGCCACGGTGCCCCGACTGCTGGCGGGTGCGCCCGGCCTGCGGCTGCTGGTCACCTCGCGCGAGCGCCTGGACATCGACGGCGAGTGCTGCCTGCCGCTGGCCGGGCTCGAACTGCCCGCCGCCGGCGACACGGCCACGCAGGCCCGACTGAGCCCGGCGGTGCGCCTGTTCGACGAACGCGCGCGGGCCGTTCAACCGCGCTTCGATCTGGCCGGTGCACTGCAGCCGGTGCTGGAGATCTGCCACCGCTTGGGGGGCTTGCCACTGGCCATCGAATGGGCTGCGGCCTGGATGCGGGTGCTGGGCGCCGACGAACTGGCGCGCGACATGGCTGACGGCGCCACGTCCTCGGCCAACAGCGGGCCGGCCGCTGTGTTCGAGTCTTCGTGGCGGCTGCTGACGCAGGCCGAGCGCCAGGCCTACGCCGCGCTCGCGGTGTTTCGGGGCGGCTTCGACCGCAAAGCCGCCTCGCAAGTGGCGGGTGTCGAGCTGCCCATGCTGGCTGCACTGGTGGACAAGTCGATGCTGCGTGCCAGCCCCGACGGTCGGCTGGACATGCACCCGCTGGTTCACGACCACGCCAGCAGCAAGCTGGCGCAACTGGACGACGCCGGTGAACGCGCGCAGCGGCATGCACGCCACTACCTGGCCCTGCTGCAACAACGTCAACCGCTGCCGCCGCAGGAAAACGAAAACGTGCTGGCGGCCTGGCACCACACGGTGCAGCGGGGCGACACGGCGGCCGTTGAAGCAGCGCTCACGCGCATCCAGTGGTCCGCTCTGGTCAACGGCCGCCGCCACGAAGCCGTGGCCTTGCTGGGCGCCGCCGCACAGCGTTTCGGGCCGGCCACGGTGGCTGGCGCCACGCTGCAGTCGCACCAGGCCTGGATCCTGTTGTGGCTGGACGAAGACACACAAGCCATCAGCCTAGCGCAGGCCGCGCTGCAGGTCTTGCAAGCGGCCGGCCATGCCGTCGGCATGTCGATGTGCCTGCGCACGCTGGGCCATGCCGCTCGCCGGGCCTGCGACGCCCGGCAGGCCGTGCTGCTTTTCGAACAAGCGCTGGCGCTGCCGCAGCCCTCGGACGCGGGCAATCTGCAAGCCGCCTTGCTGGATGCGCTGGGCATGGCTTTGATGCAGTGCGGCGAAAACGACAAGGCCCGTGAACAAGTGCACCGTGCGCTGCTGCTGAACCAGGCCACGGGCGACGAGGTGCAGCGCATGTACAACCACTTCAACCTGTCGCAGAGCCATTCCACTGCGGGCCAGCCCGAGCTGGCCCTGCCGTGGGCCCAGGCCGGCCTGGTCATCGGCAACCGCAGCGGCTTTCCCTTTTTCCTGCCCTACCTGCACGCCGAACTGGCGCGGGTGCTGGCGGACCTGGGCCGCACCGACCAAGCCCGGGCCCAGGCCGCACAGGCCCTGGCACGCGCTCACGACACCGGCGACATCGCGGCCCACGCCAGTGCCTGGATGGCACAGGCCTGCCTGGACCTGCGTCTGGGCGACACCCATGCGGCACGCCGCGCCATCCACGCCGCCGTGCACGCCGCGCTGGGCACGGGCAACCGCGCCATCGGTGCGCTGCTGCTGCCGGTGGCCCGGCAGGCCTGGGCCGGCGACAGCCGCGCTGAGGCCTGGGCACGGCTGCCGGCCATTCATCTGCTGACCGCGATGGGCGCGGACATGGACGCCGAGTTGAAGCCTGTCGCAATGCACGGCAATTCAGCGCGGTAAGGCCCCGCCCGCCGGCGCGCGGCCCGCGCCGCGGCCGCGGGTCGACTCGGCAAAGGCATCCACCAGCGCCTGGGCCAGGCGCAGCGACGTGCCGCGGTTTTCGTCGGCTTCCGTGGCCTCCATCGGGCTGTTGGCCAGCGCCGCCGCGACGTGTCCGCCCGGCAGCAGCACCAGCGCTGCCCGGTAGCCCCCTTCGGCACCGCCGTGGTAGGCCATGCGCGACTGCCCGAAGGTGGTGCCCAGTTCGGCCTGAGTCACGGTACCCGCCCAGGGGAAGGTCTCGCGCCAGCGGGCCGGGTCGTAGAGCAAGCTGCGTGTGCTGGCCGACAGCCAGCGGTCGGACAGCATCATCGTGCGGCCGAACTCGGCCAGGGTCTGGGCCGACGCATACCAGCTGCCCTGGCTGGCGCAGTAGCCGCCGGCAGCCTTGTGCGATTCGGCCGTTTTCAGCAGCGCACCCTTGGCGGCATCGGCCGACCCATAGCCTTTGGCCACCGACTTGTTCGGCAACTGGTAGGGCCGGCAGGTGAAGGCCAGCGGCTGTCGGCTCAAGGGCAGCAGCTCACGCTGCACATAACGCTCGAACAGGTTGCTCAGCACGATGTTGAAGGTCTGGGTGTAGTCCTCGAGCGGCCGGTCGCGGAAACGCTGGTCCAGCGTTTTCACCTCGTCCGGGTAGGCCAGCGTGGCGACGATGTAGCGCAGCAGGTAGTAGTTGTGGTTGTTGTAGCAGTCGAGCTCGCCCACATCGGCCAGCTCCACGCCTTGGGCCATCTGCGCCAGCGGGTCCAGGCTGGTGCCACCGCAGTTTTTGCTGCGAAAGCCCGAGCGGTGCTGCAGCAGGTGGCGCAAGGTGATGCGTTCCAGGTTCCGTCCCGGCCACGCGCCCTGCCATTTCGGGGGCAGGGCCACCAGCATCGGTTTGTCGAGTTGCTGCGACACGCTCAGCGGCGCCAGCTTCTGCCGTTCCAGCAGGTGCAGCAGGGCAACACCCGCCAGCACCTTGGTCACCGAACCCATGCCGCTGGCGGTGCCGGTGCCCATCACCACGTCGCCGTCGCCGGGCGCCTGCGCCCAGCCACCCGCACCTTGGGCGCGCACGCCATGGCGGTCGGCCACGGCAAAGGACCAGCCTTTGGCCAGGCCGTCCATCTCGCGCTTCATGGCCGCCTCGAAACGCGCCGTGCTGAAGGTGGCCGCCGGCAGCGCGCGCTGCGGTGGCTCGGCTTGCACGGCCTGGGCTGGCACCAGCAGCAACAAGGCGGCCATGGCCCAGTTCAGGGGTGAAACCCAGCGGCCGCTGGTGCGACCTCGACAGACAGGCGAACGAAGGTTCATGGTGTGTTCCCGATGCACGGCAGTGGTGACGGAGCACAGCTTGCGCTGCACGTCGTTGCGCCGGCGTTCCATGGCCGTTGCGCTGTGTGTTCGCAGGGGGTTCGTCAGCAACGCCCACCGGAACGCTGCCGGAACGCCCGCGCAACGGTGCGCTGCGTAGCCTTTGCGGCAAGCCATCAACCCAGGGAGTGCCCCATGAAAACCATCACCCGACACCTGCTGGCAGCGGCAGCGCTTGGCGCAGCAAGCGCCAGCCCGGCGGCCACCGTGCACCTGCAGGACATCGTCGCCAGCCCGGTGGCCGTCAACGACTTCGAACTGGCACCGGAGTTCATTGCCGCCACCTGGTCACAGCAGGGCATCCGTGCCACGCAGATGGACGGCGTTCCGGCCATCGGCCTGTGGACGGAGTCCGGCCTCGGCTTCGGCGCACGGTCCTGGTACCCCAACGGCGGCGACGACGGCTGGACACGCCTGACGCTGGACAGCGGCGAGAACTTCGACGCCATCACCTTCTTTGGTGGCTCGGGCTGGCTCGAGCCCCCGCAGTCGATGTACTTCGAACTGGCCGACGACGGCGTGGTCGTGCTCAGCGGCACGCTGGCAACCAGCTTCGGGGGCAGCTGGTACGGCTTTGCCGGCGGCGACTTCGACGAAGTGCGGCTGCGTGCATCAGGTGGTGTCGTGACGTCGCTCACCGACTGCCCCTCGGGTGGTGCCGGCTCGCCCGGTGGTGTGCTGCGTTGCAACTTCGCCTGGGTCGACGAGATCCAGGTCGGCGCCTTCAGCGTGGTGCCCGAACCCGGCAGCGTGCCGCTGGTGGCCCTGGCGCTGCTGGCCCTGCGCCTGTCGCGCCGGCCGGCGACGGGCCACGCGAGCTAGCCGTTCTCAGGCTTGGGCCTTGTCTGCGGTCGGCAGACAATGGCCACCCCCGCTGCCGAGCCCCCGCCATGCCGACCTGGACACCTTTGCTGGTCTTGTTTGCCGCCTTGGCGGCCATGTCGGGTCCGCAGGCACAAGAACCGCCAGCGCCATCCACCTGGCTGCTGCACGGCGGCAAGGTCTACCTGTCGCCCGAGCAGCCGCCCTTGGTCGACGGCGCGGTCCTGGTTCGTGGCGACACCATCGTCGGCGTGGGCAGCCGCCAGGACTTGCAGGTGCCACCCGGCACCGCCGTGTCCCGCTGCAGCGGGCCGGTGCTGATGGCCGGTTTCACCAACAGCCACGTGCACCTGCTGGGCCCTGCCTGGGCCGACGCGGCGAATCGTCCACCCACGCAACTGACGCAGCGCCTGAACGCCATGCTCACGCGGCATGGCTTCACCACGGCGGTGGACCTGGGCTCCGATCACACCCAGACCCGGGCCCTCCAGCAGCGCATCACCCGGGGTGAGGTGACCGGCCCCCGCATCCTGACGCTGGGCCTGCCGCTGTTCCCTGACCAGGGCCTGCCGGGTTACCTGGACCCGCTGGGGCCTGATTTCCTGGCCCGCCTGCCGCAGCTGGCCAATGCCCAACAAGCCGTCGATGCGGTGCAGGTCAACATGGACGCCGGCGCCGTCGGCACCAAGCTCTTCGTCGCCACACCACGACTGGGCCGGCTCACGCGCATGCCAGCCGACATCGCACATGCAGCGGCCAGCGCCACGCACCGCCGCGGCGGCACCGTGGTGGCCCACCCGACCGACCTGGCGGGCGTGCAGGCCGCCATCGACGCCGGTGTGGACCTATTGGCCCACACCACCCACGGCTCGACCACACGGTGGCCTGCCACGCTGCTGCAGCAGGCCGTGCAGCGCGGTGTGTCGATGACACCCACACTGCACCTGATGGGCTATGAACTGGCCAAGGAACAGGCCCGCGGCCCGATCGTCGAGCAACTGATCGCCGCATCGGTCCAACACGTGCGTGACTTCGCCGAAGCCGGCGGCGACATCGTCTTCGGCACCGACGTCGGCTACATGAGCGACAACGACCCGACCGGCGAATACCGGCTGCTGGCCCGCGCGGGGCTGAGCCCGATGCAGATCTTGGCTTCGCTCACCACCCGGCCCGCTGCGCGGTGGAAAGATCCGCAGCGCGGCCGGCTGGCGGCCGGCATGGTGGCCGACATCGTGGTGCTCGACGCCGACCCCGCCGACGACGTTGCCAATTTCAGCCGGGTGCGCTGCGCCTTCGGCGCGGGAAAGGTGCTGCACGAGCAGGGCCGCTGAGCGCCGACCCGCCCTGTGTTCCATCCCTGCTGCGCCACCCCCCGGCGCGCAACGCCAGGCCTTTTCATGAAAGACAAGATCCGCCAGGACTGGCTGTCCAGTGTGCGCGGCGATTTGCTCGCCGGTCTGGTCGTCGCGCTGGCCCTGATTCCCGAAGCCATCGCCTTTTCCATCATTGCGGGTGTCGACCCCAAGGAGGGGCTCTACGACACCGAGTTGGGTGTGGCAGCCGGGCTGCTGGTGCTCGGTGAACACGAACACGACGACCCCGGCACGGCGCGCAAGCGTCACCTGGACCACCATGTCGAGCGCCTGATCCGGACCGTGGCCACCCACCCGCTGCTGAAGGGCTTGCCGCTGACGGTCGTGACCGTTCAGGTGGCTGGCGCGCAGGCGGGCCAGGCACTGCCGGGCGCACCTGCCGCCACGGTCGCGGCTGTGCTGCTCTTGCGCTGAAGCCCGCGTCGCGGCAAGCTTCGGCAAGGCCCAGCCTGATGCCCAACACCAAGCACACCGAAGCAGCGGATCGCGCTGAACGCCAGGATCGCGACACCACGCGCCGGGCTCGCAGAAGTCAGCGGACGCGGGGGCCGCGTGATGCGCCGGCGTGGGGCCACCCGCCCGATCGGTTGGCCGACAACCTTGAACCCCCAGGCGAGCCGACCTCATTGCATGCGCAGCGCCTGGACACGGTCGAAGCAGCCTTGCGAACAGCCGGTGTGCGCAGCGTGGCCGACCTGGGCTGTGGCGACGGCGCACTGGTGCGCAGACTGCTGGCCCATCCGCACATCGAAAGCGTCGTGGCGCTGGACCAGGACATCGGCCGGCTGGGGCGCCTGGAGCGCAGCGTCGAAGCGGTCGAGATGCAGTCGGGCCGCCTTCGGCTGGTTCATGGCTCCTTTGCCGCGGCACACGGCATGCTCTTGGGCGTGGAAGCGGTGGCGATGGTCGAAACCATCGAGCACCTGGCGCCCGGCGAGCTGTCGGCGCTGGAACACCAGGTGTTTGCCGTCGTGCGGCCTGCGCTGGTGCTCATCACGACGCCGAACGTGGAATGCAACGGCCTGCTGGGCATGGCACCGGGCCAGTGGCGCGAGCCCGGGCACCGTTTCGAATGGCCGCGCAGCCGCTTCCGGGCCTGGGCGTGTGGCGTGGCACAGCGTCGGGCTTATGCCGTGCACATCGCCGGCATCGGACCCGAGGACCCGGACGCCGGCTGCCCGACGCAGTGGGCGCTGTTCGAACGCGCAGATCGCTTGCGAGCGCCGCCGGCCGAGCCAACCCCGACGTAGCGGCCGATGGCGTGCGGGCCTGACGCGCCTCGGCCGCTGCCGCCGCGGGCGGGTCGGCGCGGCGGCAACTTGATTCAATTGCCGCGACTTGCCGCTGTTCGGCAGCGCACGGACGTTTCGGCGGCCGGCGCGGACGATGCGACCGAAGGCGCCCACTTCGGGCGCAGTTGGCCCCCAGCACCATGAGCGAAATCCGTACCGGACAAGCCCCAGCGCCGCTGACCCGCGCGCAGTTCCAGGAACGCTTCCAGCTGCGCTTCTACGACCCGGCGTTCGAGGGCGAGCGCGAGGCCATCACGAGGCTCGAAGCCATCGCATGGGAAGCCTTTCAGGAAGGTCGCAAGGCGCCGGTCACGCGGCCCGGCGGCAGTGAGTTTGCCGACCCCGGTTACCCGCTGTCGGTGCAGTGGCTGGACACGCGGGAACGGCTGAAGGCGGCGCAGCAGCACTGGGGCGACAGCGCTTCGCCATCTCGGGTGCTCCTGGTTTGCGGCAGCGCGCGCAATGACGGCACCTGTCCAGGCGAAGTGTCGAAGACCTGGCGCCTGACCGAGATCGCCCGGCATGTGGTCGAAGGTTCAGGCATGCAGGCCGATGTGCTGGATTTGAGCCTGCTGACCTCGGAATACGGTCGCAACATCCACCCGTGCAAGGGCTGCGTGTCCAGCGCGATGCCGCTGTGCCACTGGCCCTGCAGCTGCTACCCGAACCACGCGCTGAACCAGGCCGACGACTGGATGGCCGAGATCTACGAGCGCTGGGTGGCGGCCCATGCGGTGCTCATCCTGGCGCCCACCTACTGGTACCAGTCGCCGAGCCCCTTGAAGCTGATGATCGACCGCCTGGTCTGCGCCGACGGCGGCAACCCCGATCCGACCACGACACACGGCAAACGCGTGGCCGAGGCCAAAGCCATCGAAGAACGGGGCTGGCACTACCCCAAGCACCTGGCTGGCCGGGCCTACGGTGTGGTGGTGCACGGCGACGTGGCGGGGGTCGAGGTGCACCGGCGCAACCTGACCGACTGGCTGGATTGGATGGGGCTGATCGACGCCGGCGCAGCCGCCAAACTCGACCGCTACATCGGCTACTACGAGCCCTACTTCAACAGTCACGATGCGCTGGACAAGGACCAGGCCGTTCAGGAAGAGACTCGCAACGTGGCGCACTCGCTGGTGAAGGCCGTCACGGCACTGCGCGCCGGGCGGCTGAGCCAGCCGGACGGGCAAGTGACGCGGCCCCGCGCGAAGTAGCTGCCACCGCCTCGAAGCGCCAGGCCGGCCACGCGCACGGCAGCAGTGGCCGGCTGGGCACCGTTCACCCAGGCGTTAGAACACCCGGTAGCGAAGGTAGGCCGCCTGGGGGTCCTCGCCGGCGCGGATGGCGCGCACCATGTCCCCCTCGGTGGCCATCTTGCGTTCAGCGGCGGCCACCACGGCTTCGACGGCGGCCGCGCCGATCAGGATGACCCCGTCGCGGTCGGCCAGCACGTAGTCGTCCGGCAAGACCTGCTGGCCGCCGATGGCCACCGGCTGCTCAAAAGCCTCGGCACGCCAGGCGCACACGATGTCGATGGGCGTGGCGTAACGCGCGAAGACCGGGAAGCCCTGGTCTGCGATGTCCTGGATGTCGCGGCAGCCGCCATCGACGATGTAACCCCGCACACCCTTGAGCTTCAGCGCCTCGGCCGACAGCCCGCCGAACAGCGCGCGTGTGTCGTCCTGCGGTTGGCACACCACCACGTGCCCGGTGGGCGCGCGCGACAGCAGGCCGGCCCACTCGAACAGCGAGGTGTGTTTGTCCATCGTCGGGTCGGGCCGCCCGCGCACGGTGAACACCGGCCCGGCGGCCCGCATCGTCGGCTCCAGCCCGACGATCGTGCGTGGCAGCACACGCAAGGGCAGGCCCAGGTCCTTCATCACGTCGTGCACCACCGAGCTGTGGCAGGCGTGAAGGCGGTCGGCAAGCGTCATCGGGATTCCTCCGGGGTTACAGGGGGTTGGCTGCGGCGCTGCAGCCGGGGCGGTTTTGCTGCGCCAGGGCGTGCACGGCTGCCGGTGGTGTGAGACCCCGGCACATGCAGGTTCGCCGGACGGGGCCCAGGGGTCGAAGCAGCCTGCACCAGTTCGTTCAGGATGCCGCAGTGCGCAGCGTCGCGGACGCCGGCGCATTGTTCGCGCAGGGCCTTCAACTGCCTTTCCAGCTGACGCAGATCGCGGATGCGGGCAGCCACGTGGCCGATGTGTTCATCGAGCAGCGAGTTGACTTCGCCGCACCCGGCCTGCGGATCGTCCTTGAAACGCAGCAACACACGGATCTCGTTCAGCGTCATGTCCAGTGACCGGCAGTGGCGCACGAAGGCCAGCCGCTCGACGTGCTCGGGCCCATAGATGCGGTAGTTGCCTTCACTGCGCGGTGCCAGCGGCAGCAGGCCTTCACGTTCGTAGTGGCGCACGGTTTCGACCTGCGTCTGCGCCGCCAGGGCCAGTTCACCGATCTTCATGCAGGGACTCCTTCTTCAGCTTTCAACTCCGGCGGGGCCCGCGCAGCATAGCGGCTCGACGCCAGGTGACCGAAGCTTGATCGGGAATGACGGCGGAATGCGCGCTGCCACACAGTGAGGCTGCGCAGCAGGCCCTACCCTCGGCAGACTTGCCAGCCCGCGCCCAGACGCAGCCAGCCAGACCCGAACCGAAGCGGACCCCTCACGTGCAACCCCCTGACAAGGTCCCGGCCACGCCCCATGTCCTGACCGTCGACGACGACGTCTTCATGCGCGACCTGATCCGTCGCATCCTGACGCGGGCCGGCATGCGGGTTGACAGCTACGGCTCGGCCGCCGAATTGCTCGCGGCAGCGCACCTGGCCTCGGCACAGGTCCTGCTGATCGACGTGCAGATGCCGGGCATGTCGGGCCTGGAGTTGCAGGACCTGCTGGTCAGCCGAGGCATCGCGGTGCCGGTTGTGTTCCTGAGTGGCACGGCAGACCTGGCGATGGCCGTCACGGCCATGCGCAACGGCGCCGCCGACTTCATCGAGAAGCCCTTTGACAGTGAGTCCCTGGTCGAGCGAATACACCAGGCGGTGCAGCGGCGCGGTGGCAGGGCCCTGTCACCCGAGCCGCCAGCGGACCCGCAGGCCCTGGTCCGCTTCGAGACCTTGACACCACGTGAACGTGAGGTCTTCGAGCTGCTTGTGACCGGCATGAGCAGCAAGCTGATCGCGCGCTCACTGGGTGGCAGCCACCGCACCATCGAGATCCACCGCGCACAGGTCATGCGCAAGCTGCAGGCGCGCAACCTGCCAGCACTGGTGCGCATGAGCATCGAGTCGCTGCCAACGGTCACTGTCCACGGCGTCTAGGTAGGCGTACGTATGGGATCTTCGACGCACCTTCCCTAAGGTGGCCGGGCCCCGTTGAGCAGCACGTGGCGCCGCGCGCCCGACCATTGGCCACACACATGGCCGGGCGGACCTTTGCACCCGACACCCTGAGTCACCTGGCCATGACGGCACCGTACACCGCCCACACCCCTGTCCTGGCTCCTGTCCCCTCTGCTGTCCCTGGCTGGCCCCTGCGGCCGGCGCCGAACTGAAGTGGACACATCGGTCAGTGCCACATTCGCCTTCCGGCTCTACACCGCCGGTGAAGCCGTGAACTCTGCGCGAGCGCAGGCCAATCTGCTGGCGCTGTGCCAGCGCCACCTGGCCGGGCGTCACCACATCGAAATCGTCGACGTCTTCCTGCAGCCCGACCGCGCGCTGGCCGACGGCATCTTCATGACACCGACGCTGATCAGGCTCGCGCCCGAACCCATGCGCAAGGTGATCGGCACGCTCGGCGACACCGCAACGTTGATGCAGGCACTGCAACTGCCACCTGCCAAGGGTGTGGAAGGCGAGCAGCCATGAAGTCCGTGGCCTGTGGCGCCTGGCAAGACACCCAACAACGCATCGCCACGCTGATCGAGGCGCTGCACGAAGCCGATCAGCAGCTCGAGGAATTGACTGCCGGCCAGGTCGACACCGTGGCCAACCGGGCCGGCCGAACCTTGCTGCTGCGCCGGGCCCAGGAACAGCTGCGTCAGCAGGGCGTGCACAAGCAGGCAGCGCTGCTCGACGCCCTGCCCGCCCATGTGGCGCTGCTGGACGCAAGTGGCGTCATCGTCGCCGTCAATGCGGCGTGGCGACGCTTCGCCGACAACAACGGCCTGCGCGATCCGGGTCACGGCGTGGGCCGCAACTATCTGGATGTCTGCGACGTGGCCCCTGGCACCGGCGCAGCACAGACCTGGGCCGTCGCAGCCGGGCTGCGCGCGGTGCTGGCAGGTGAACGGAGCAGCTTCGCGACCGAGTACAGCTGCGACTCGCCGCTGGAACAAAGGCACTTCCTGCTGACCGCCGCGCCCCTGCAAACGGGGCAGCGCGCGGGCGCCGTCATCATGCATGTCGATGTCAGCGAGCGAACCCGTGCCGAACAGGCCACGCGGCGCAGCGCAGAGATGCTGCAGGCCGTGGCCGATGGCACGCCCGATGTCGTCTACGTGAAAGACATCCAGGGCCGCTACCTGCTGTGCAACAACGCCCTGGCCAGCTTCACGGGGCGCTCGATCGACCAGATCCTGGGCTGCGACGACCTGGCACTCTTCAGCCGGGCCGAAGCCGGGACTGTCATCGCCAACGACCGGGCGCTGTTCGCCGCCGGCGAAACACGGGACTCGGACAAGTGGCTGACCGGGGTGCAGGGCCGGCGCCTCTTCCACTCGACCCGGGCCCCCTACCGCAACCCGCAGGGCGAGATCACCGGTGTCATCGGCATTGCACGCGACGTCACCGACATGAAGCTCGCCGAGCAGGCCCTGCGCGACAGCAAGGCCATGCTGGACATGGCAGGGCGCATCGCGAAGGTGGGTGGCTGGACCCTGGACATCGACAGCAGCCGCCTGTACTGGTCCGACGTCGTGGCCGACCTGCACGACGAACCCACCGGCTTTTCACCTTCGCTGGAAGCCGGCCTGGCGTCCTTCGCGGCCGAGCACCGAGACAGCGTGCGCCTGGCCGTCGAGCGGTGCATGACCAACGGCGAGCCGTATGACCTGGAAGCCGAAAAGATCTCGGCCACCGGCCGCCGCTTCTGGGTGCGCACGATGGGCGAGGCGGTCAGAAACGCCGAAGGCCGGATCGTGCGCATCCAGGGCGCCCAGCAGGACATCACCGAACGCAAGCTGGCCGCGCTGGAGACACACAAGCTGGCCACGCGGCTGAGCAACACCCTCGAGAGCATTGCCGATGGCCTTTTCACCGTCGACCGGGACTGGCGCTTCACCTACGTCAACCGCAAGGCCGAGCAACTGTGGGGGCGGGCTCGCGATGCGCTGCTGGGACAGATCCTGTGGGACATCTACCCCGAGGCTGTGGGCACCGTATTCGAACAGATCTACCGGCGCGCGATGGGCGGGGAAACGGGCTTGAGCTGCGAAGCACTCTACGCGCCGCTCCAGATGTGGTTCGACATCGACTGCCACCCGTCGGACGAAGGCCTGTCGGTGTACTTCCGCGACGTCACCGGCACACGCGCGGCGCGCCAGCAGCTGATGCTGATGGAGGCCAGCGTGGCACAGCTCAACGACATGGTCGTGCTCACCGAGCCGGCGCCGGAGCTGCCGCAGGGTCTTCGCATCGTCTTTGTCAACGACGCCTTCGTGCGCCTGAGTGGCTATGCACGGGCCGACGTGCTGGGCCGATCACCCGAGCTGCGGTTCGGCCCCCTGACCGACGCGGCCACGCTCGCCCGCATCCGCGCCGCCACCGACCGTTTCGAGCCGGTGCACGCCGAGCTGGTCGAGTACACCCGTTCCGGGCAGCCGCATTGGGTCGAACTCGACCTCACGCCGATTGCCGTCACCGGCGGGGCCTGCACCCACTACATCGCCATTGAACGCGACATCAGCGAACGCCGCCACAGCGAAGAGGTCTTGCGCGAGTTGAACGCAGGCCTCGAAGACCGCGTGCGCCAGCGCACCGGGGAACTGCAGCGTTCACGCGAGCTGGCCGAACAAGCCAATCGCGCCAAGTCGTCCTTCCTGGCGATGATGAGTCACGAGATCCGGACACCGATGAACGGCGTGGTGGGCATGATCGACGTGCTGGAGGAAAGCCGCTTGCTGCCCGACCAGCGCGAGATGGTGAAAACCGTGCGCGAGTCGGCCTACGCCTTGCTGGCCATCGTCGATGGTGTGCTCGACTTCTCGAAGATCGAGGCCGGTCAGTTCGAGATCGACCGGGAGCCGATGGACGTCAGCAGCGCCGTCGAGGGTGTCTGCGACGCCTTGCACCAGTTGTCAGGCAGCCAGGGCGTCGGCCTGCATCTGTACACCGACCCCCGGCTGCCGCCCGCCTTGCTGGGCGACGCCCCGCGGCTGCGCCAGGTCCTGATGAACCTGGTTGGCAACGCCATCAAGTTCAGCCACGGCAGGGCCAGCCCCGGACGGGTGTCGCTGCGCGCACTGCTTGTCGCGGCAGACACGGGGCCCGACACCCTGACGCTGATCGTGACCGACAACGGCATCGGCATGGATGCCGACACCCTGGGGCGTCTCTTTTCGCCCTTCACGCAGGCCGACGCCAGCACCACGCGGCGCTTTGGTGGCACCGGGCTGGGGCTCAGCATCTCGCACCGTCTGGTGGCACTGATGGGCGGCGAGATCACGGTGAGCAGCGAACTGGGCGTGGGATCGACCTTCACGGTGCGGCTGCCGATCGAACTGCCTGGCGAAGTGCCGGGCGCGCTGCCGATCGGAGCCGCTGCCGAAGTGCCGGCTCCGGTGCCGAAGCTGCTTGCCGGGCTCGTCTGCCTGGTCATCGACGGCTCCGCCGGCTTGGCCCTTGACCTGGCCGACTACCTGAGCCACGCCGGGGCGGCCGTGAACGTGCAGACGCTGCTGGAGTCGCGGGCCTGGCTGCGGATGGCCGAACCCAGCCGCTGCGTTGTCCTGGTCTGCGGACCGGTGGAAGGGGTCGGCCCGGTGCTGGCCAGCTGCCGCGCGATCGCTGCCGAGCGCGCAGGATGGACGCTGGAATTTGTCGTCATCGAAACCGGCCGGCGGCGTCGGCCACGCCACCAATTGGCGGACCAGATCGGCCTCGACGGCGAGTGCCTGCACCGTGCCAAGTTCCTGCAGTGTGTGGCGCTCGCGGCCAGGCGGGGGCGGCTCGATGGGCGTCCCGACGCCCCCACCGACGACGAAGCCCAGGCGGCTCAGCCCCAGGTGCAGCGGCTCGGTGCCGACCCGCTGATCCTGGTGGCCGAAGACAACGAAATCAACCGGCGTGTGCTGGCCAAGCAGCTGGCGCTGCTCGGCTACCGCGCAGAGATGGTGGCCAACGGCTCGGAAGCACTGCTCACCTGGCGACAAGGTGGCCACGCGCTGCTGTTGACCGACCTGCACATGCCCGAGATGGACGGCTACTCACTGGCCGCGGCGGTGCGCGCAGAAGAAGCCGGCGGCTCGCGCATGCCCATCATTGCCCTGAGCGCCAACGCGCTGCGCGGCGAGGAATTGCGCTGTCGACAGGCGGGCATGGACGCCTACCTGAGCAAGCCCGTGCGACTGGAACAGTTGAAGGCCGCCATCGGCCATTGGCTGCCGCTGGCTTTGCAGGCAGGCGTGCCAGCCGGCGCCGCCCAGCCCAGCGCCGCTCCACCGCCCGCCGACCTGGGCGTGCTGGCCGAACTGCTGGGCAACGACACGCAGGTGATGCAGGAAGTGCTGGTGGCCTTTCGCACCAGCACGGCGCCAGCAGCGGCGGATCTGAGGCAGGCCCACGCGGCGGCTGCCACCCAAGCCATCGCCGACGTTGCCCACAAGCTGAAATCGGCGGCCCGGGCCATCGGCGCCGCACGCCTGGGGCAGTTGTGTGCCGACCTCGAGACACTCGCGGTCAGCACCCCACACAGCCCGGCACTGCTGCGACTGATCGAAGACTTCGAAGCCGAGCTGAAGGCTGTCCACGACTTTCTGGCCAGCACCTGAGACGCAGATGGCGGAACACGACACCCGGATCTGGCCGCCCACCGAAGACACCCTGCCCCTGGGCCTGGGGCCGGCGGAGTGGGCTGCGTCGCCCACCGAAGACAGCGCCACTCAGCGCCAACCTGGCCTGTTGCTCGTCGATGACGACCCGTTCATGCTGGGCATGCAGTCACGCATGTTGCGCAGCATGGGCTACTCGAAGATCGGCACCGCCGGCAGTGCCGAAGCGGCACTGGCGCTGGTGCTGGCAGGCCGCGCGGCGGTCGACGTCGTCGTCTGCGACCTGAACATGCCCGACGTGGACGGCATCGAGTTCCTGCGCCGCCTGGGTGACAGTGGTTTTGCCGGCAATGTCATCCTGCTCAGCGGCGAAGGGCCGCGCATCATCCACGCCGTGCAGAAGCTGCTGGCGGGCCGTCGTCTGCGGATACTCGGGGCGCTGGAGAAACCCGCCGGGCGAGCGGCACTGCGCGCGCTGCTGGACCGCTGGCACCCTCTGGCACCAGCCCAGGCCACGGACGAGGCACGGGTGCCGGCCTGCACCGCCGACGAGTTGCACGCCGCGCGGCAGGGCGAACAGTGGGTGCTGCACTACCAGCCCAAAGTCGACCTGCAGACCGGTGCGCTGACGGGCACCGAAGCCTTGCTGCGTTGGAACCACCCGGAGCACGGGCTCGTCTACCCCGACCGTTTCATCGGCCTGGCCGAAGACTGCGGCGCCATCGACGCGCTGACGGGCTGGGTGCTGGGCGCGGCGCTCGCGCAGTTGTCACGCTGGCACCAGCAAGGCCTGCTGATCCAGATGGCCGTCAACGTGTCGATGGAGAACCTGCGTGCACCGTGTTTTGCGCGCAAGGTGGGTGCGCTGGTGCGCCACAGCTGCCTGTCGCCGCAAGACCTGACGCTGGAGGTGACCGAGAGCCGCGTCATGGCGCTGGCGCCAGAGCCGCTGGAGACACTGGTGCGCCTGCGCATGCAGCGCTTCGGCCTGTCGATCGACGACTTCGGCACCGGCCACTCTTCGCTGGCGCAGCTGCGCGACGTGCCTTTCACCGAACTGAAAATCGATCGCGGCTTCGTGCACGGTGCACGCCAGAACCCGCTGATCCGGCCGATGCTGGAAGGCAGCATCGGCATGGCTCAGCGCCTGGGGCTGCAGACGGTGGCCGAAGGTGTGGAAACCGAGGACGACTGGGCCCTGCTGCGCGAGCTGGGCTGCGACATCGCCCAGGGCTTTTTCATCGGCCAGCCGATGCCTGGCGAGCAATTGCATGCCTGGTTGACCGACTGGCAGGCCCGGCGGCCTCGAGAGAGCGCCACATGAAACACGCGACGAGCAGTGCCAAGGTGCTGGTGGCCTCGGACAACGCCGACGATGCGCAGCAGGTCCTGCGCCAGCTCAAGGCCGACTTCACGCAAGTCCAACTGTCCACCGACGCCGACCGCTGGGTGCAGGACTTCGAACAGTGCGCGCCCGACGTGCTGGTGCTGGCCTTCGACGGCCTGGAAAAGGCCCAGGGCTACTACCTGGGCCTGTACCGGCTGGGCAGTGTGCTGCAACAACATGCGCACCGCACGGTCATCCTGTGCAACAGGGACGAAGTGCAGGCAGTCTTCGACCTGTGCAAGAAGGCCTATTTCGACGACTACGTGCTGTACTGGCCCCACAGCCACGACGGGCCGCGCCTGGCGATGAGCCTGTGGAACGCCTGCCGCGAAAAAATGGCCCCGGGTGCGGGCCAGCCCAAGCCGGCCGACTTGAACGCGCATGCACGCCACGTCGGTGAACTCGACCGCCTGATCGGCCGCGAAGTCGACGCGGCCGGACGGCAGGCTGCGGCCGGCGTCGGTGGTGCGGCAGTGGATGTCTGGGCACGCCAGCTGCAGCGTGTCATCGAACCCGCGCTGGCCGGCACCCGCCTGCTGGCCGAACAGCTGCGGTGCGTTCGCCCTGTGGTGATGGTGGTGGAAGACGACGAGTTCGCTCGCACGCTGGTGGGCCGTGCGCTCGATCCGCAGGCCTGGGAGACCGTCTTCGCCGTTGACGGCGTGGCGGCACTGGCGCACCTGCGCCGCCACCGGCCCGACCTGATCCTGATGGACATGCACCTGCCGGGAATCGATGGCGTGGCACTGACTCAGCGCTTGAAGGCGTCGCCCCATCTGGCCAGCATCCCTGTGGTCATGATGACCGGCGACGCCAGCAAGGCGGCACTGCTGAGCAGCATGGAGGCGGGCGCCGCTGCCTTCGTGGTCAAGCCTTTCACACACGAGTCGCTGACGAGCAAGATGCAGGCTGTGCTGTCGCGCTAGGCCCGGCATCGGGCTGATGCCCAAGGGCAGGTCGTGTGCGGCCAAAGGCCGCCGCACGGGGGCCGCCTGCGGATTGCGCCTTGCGTTCGATACTGTTGTTTTGTACAGTTCACGCTCCGCCCTCGGCACACCCAAGCCCATGTCTTCATTCGCGCCCAGCAGGGCGCCCCTTTCCCCCATGCCCGACGTCATGCTTGCGCCGCTGGAAACGGTCGAGCCTTCGCTGCCACTGGCCAGCGACGGTGTGCGTCGCTGGGTCTGGCACAGCCGCTACGGCGCGATGCTGATCGAAGTCATCGGTGACCAGGTCTACGTCAACCAGCAGCGTGTCGAACCCCATGCTGCGTGAGCGCCAGGTCACGTCGGCTTCCACGCCGCGCACCCGCGTCGCCATCAGCTTCGGCTCGCCCGCGGGTGACAGCGGCGTCACGCGGCTCGACCTGAACGACATCCTGATCCGCCATCCGCAGGCAGCCTTCCTGATGCACGTGGCCGGCTCGGCCATGCACGAGGCGGGCATCGACGATGGTGACCTGGCACTGGTCGACCGCGCCATCGACGCCAGCCACGGCCAGGTGGTCATCGCGGTGCTGCGCGACGAGTTTGTCTGCCGCCGCTTGTGCCGGCAGGCCGAGCAGCTGGGCCTGCAGGCCACCGACCCCGGGGTGCCCACGCACTGGGCCAGCGAAGGCGACAGCTTCGAGGTCTGGGGCGTCGTCACACACGTGATCAAGCAAGTGTCCACCTAGGGCCAGCCATGTTCGCGCTGGTCGATGTGAACAACATGTACGTCAGCTGCGAACGTGTGTTCCAGCCCGCCTTGAACGGCCGGCCGGTGGTGGTGCTGTCCAACAACGACGGCGCCTGCATCGCCCGCAGCAACGAAGCCAAGGACCTGGGCGTGAAGATGGCCCAGCCCTGGTTCGAGGTGCGGCACCTGGAACGCAGTGCGGGGCTCATCGCCCTGTCGGCCAACTTCGAGCTCTACGGCGACATGTCCAGCCGCATGATGTCGCTCGTGGCCGGCTACGCACCGCGGCAAGAGATCTACAGCATCGACGAATGTTTCCTCGACTTCGACGGTGTGCCGGCCCCCCGCGTGGCAGTGGGCCACGAATTGCGCCGCCAGGTGCTGAAGTGGACCGGCTTGCCCACCAGCGTGGGCTTCGGGCCGACCAAGACCTTGGCCAAGCTGGCCAACCATGTGGCCAAGATGGCCGACCGCAAGCCGGGCACCTATCCGCCACAGTGGGCCCAGGTCTGCGACTTCGGCAGCCTGCTGCCGGCCGAACTGGACGAAGTGATGCGACTCACCGACGTGGCCGCCGTCTGGGGCGTGGGCCGCAAGACGGCGCCCAAGCTGCAGGCAGCCGGCATCGGCACGGTGCTGGACCTGAAACGCGCCGATGCGGCCACGCTGGGCCGGCAGTTCAGTGTGCTGATGCACAAGACGGTGCTCGAACTGCAGGGCACCCGCTGCCTCGAAGTCGACGACGCACCGGCGGCCAGCCAGCAGATCATGTGTTCACGGTCCTTCGGCCAGCCGGTGACCGAATTGCCGGACCTGATCGAAGTGGTCAGCGGCTTCGCCAGCCGCGTGGCGCTGCGCCTGCGCGAACAGCAGGGGGTGGCCCGTGCCATCCACGTGTTCATCGCGACCAGCCCGCACCGAAAAGACGACCGGCAGTTGTCGCCCACCGCCACCCTGCCCTTGCCCCGGCCCACGGCCGACACGCGCTTGCTGGTGAGTGCCGCGGTGCGCGCGCTGCGCAGCATCTACCGGCCCGGTTACCGCTATGCCAAGGCCGGCGTGATGCTGGTCGACTTGCAGAGCGACACGCAGGACCAGGCGCCGCTGGACCTGTTCGACGAGCCCGAACCCGTTCAGCCCGACGGCCGGCGTGACCTGATGCAGACCATCGACGCGCTCAACGAACGGTTCGGGCGCGATTCGGTGGGCGTGGCCAGCGCCAGCCAACGGGCACCACGCAGCGCCCATGCGTCCCGGCAGGACCGGCGTTCACCCCGGTACACCACCCGCTTCGACGAAATCCCCAGCGCAAAGGCCTGAGGCTCATGCAGCGTCGATGACCTCGGCCCGTGACCCTGCGTCGCCGCCCCGCCTCAGCCGCCGGCCGGTGGCTGCCCCAGCACGGCGTTGAGTTCGGCCCCAGGGGCGGCGTCGGCAAAGGCATCGAAGCGCCCTTCTTCGGCCACCTGCCTGGCCGCGCGCATGAAACCGCCCCAGGCCGAACGGGCCAGTGCACCACCGACGCTGATGCGGCGCACACCCAGCGCGGCCGCGTCGTGCACCGTCAGGCCGCTGGCCGCCGAGCCGATGAGCAGGTTGACGGGCTTCGGGGCGACGGCCTTGACGACGGCAGCGATCTGCTCACGGGTCTTCAGACCCGGCGCATACAGGCAGTCGGCGCCGGCCGAGGCATAGGCCTGCAGGCGGGCGATCGTTTCTTCCAGGTCGGGCCTGCCGCACAGGAAACCTTCGGCGCGGCCCACCAGCAAGGTGTCGCCACCGAGGCCGTCGATGGCCTGGCGTGCGGCGCGCAGCCGCTCCACGGCTTCCTGAAGCGGGAACAATGGCTGCGCTGGGTCGCCCGTGGCGTCTTCGATCGACAGCCCCGCGACCCCGGTGTGCACCGCCAGCGCCACGCTGTCGGCCACGCCGGCGGCATCGGCACCGAAACCGTTTTCGAAGTCGGCATTGACCGGCAGATCGGTGGCGGCAACCAGGGTCCGCAAGTGCGCCAGCACGTCTTCAAGCTGAACCCGGTTGTCGGGCCTGCCCATGGACCAGGCCATGCCCGCGCTGGTGCTGGCCAGGGCCTTGAAACCCAGGTGCTGCAGGTAACGCGCACTGCCCGCGTCCCAGGGGTTGGGGATCACGAAGCAGCCGGCGGTGTGCAGGGCATGGAAGGCCTTGCGTTTGTCACGCGCGCTGGGGGTGGTGCCGGGTGTGGGGTCGGTGATGGGGGTGGGGGCGGGTCCGGGGGCGGCCTGGCTCATCGCTCGGCTCCAAGTTCGTGAACGGGTCCGGATTCTGCCCCGTGGGTTCAAGCGCCGTCAGCGAACCACGCCGCCAGGTGGTCGACGCAGGCCCGCACCTTGGGCAGGCGCTGGCGGTCGGGCAACATCACGGCGAAGATCGGGCTGGCCTGCACCACCACGTGGTCCTGCAGCAGCGGCAACAGCCGCCCGTGCGCCACGTGGGGCGCGACGATGACGCGGTTCAACCGTGCGATGCCCAGGCCGGCCAGGGCCATGGCCAGCACGATGGCGGTGTTGTCGCTGCGCAGCGTGCCGGCCACCTTCATCTCGCGCGCCTGGCCGTCCACCACGAAGGGCCAGCGGTTGAGCACCGGGTTGGCGCTGTTGGCGATCAGGCGGTGTCGGTCCAGCTCGTCGGGGTGTTGCGGCGCACCGTGCGCTTGCAGGTAGGCCGGCGAGGCATACAGCGCCCGGCTGTGTTCGCCGATGGGCCGCGCCACCAGGCCATCGGCCAGCGGCACGCCGGTGCGGATGGCCACGTCGATGCCCTCGCGCGCCATGTCCACCAGGCGGTCGTCGGCGGCAATCTCCACCCGCAAGCGCGGATGGCGGTCCAGCAAGGGCGCCAGGGCCGGCAGCAGGTGCATGGCCAGCACCGGGCTCGTGGCCAAACGCACCAGACCGCTGGGGTCGCCACGGCGTTCGTCCAGCGCGCCTTCGAGTTCCTGCGCCACCGCCAGCAACTGGGTGCCGTGGGCCGCCAGGCTCTCGCCTTCGTCGCTGAGGCTCAGTCCGTGTGTCGTGCGATGCACCAGGCGGGCACCGCAGAGCTTTTCGATGCGCGCCAAGGCACGCGAAACCTGCGACGGCGGCACGTCGCGTTCGCGTGCCACCGCCGACAGGTTGCGCAGCTCGGCCACCCGCGCAAAAAGCGCGAAGTCGTCGATCGACAGGTCTGCGGTTCGGGCCATGGTCGATGATGGCATGGCCCGGTTTTGCAGCTGCCGCACAGGCGTTGTGGGGCCCGCGGTGTTTCGCCAGCCGCAACGGCTTCCTACAGTGGCGGCACCGCACTCCACCGGCCATCCACCATGAGCAGCCCCTTCCAGCCCAACAGCAGATCACGCATCGAAGCGGGTCTGATCGAAGCCGCCACCCGCCACGCACACGACCTGCGCAGACAGGCCATCGACGACATGCTGCGCCGGCTTGGCCAGTGCTTGAGTCGGCCTTTCAGAAGCGCTGCGAAACCCATCGCCAAGGGGCAACCATGCCACTCGTGACCCTGACCGTCCAAGAGTCGCTGCCGCCTCACACACGCCGTCAGTTGCTGGACACGATCCACCACGCGCTGGTGGCGGTGGGCGTCCCGGTGGCTGACCGCTTTCAGCGCGTGCTGGCGCTGGCGCCGGCGGACCTGATCTTCGATCCGCACTACCCCGAAGCCGCAGGCAGCCCGCAGCCACGTGACGCCAGATTTGCCATCGCCGAGGTGCTGTGGTCAGCCGGGCGCAGCGTCAAACTCAAGAAGCAGTTTCTTCAGCACCTGGGCCAGGCGATGCACGATGCAGGCCTCGACCCCGAGCAGCTGATGCTGGTCTTCAAGGAGACCACCTGGGAGAACTGGTCATTCGCCGGCGGCAGGTTGCCGCACGTGTGAAGGCCGTTGGCCGGGAGAAACGCTGGGGTGCGGTGGGGTGGCTGATGGGACTCGAACCCACGACGACCAGAATCACAATCTGGGACTCTACCAACTGAGCTACAGCCACCGCAGAGAAACGAAATTATAGACCGCGACGGGATCAGCGCCCGGGGGCAGAAGCGGCGCCCGTTGCCATCGTCGCGCCAGCTTCGACTTCGGCCTTGAAGCGTTTCTTCAACGCGGCCAGGTAGGCGTCGCTTTCGGCCACAGCCCAGGCCTGTGCAAACTGCGCGCGCAAGGAGTCTTCGCCACCCGGCGCTTCGGCACGCGGCAGCACCCGCACCACACGCATCACGATGAAGCCCTGCTCTTGCAGGTCGACACCCACCACGGCGGGCAGCTTGTCGGCATCGGCCTGCATGATGGCGTCGACCACCGACTTCGGCGCGCCCTGCGACTGCGCACGCGACACCGTGATCGGCGCACCCAGCGACTCGGCAGGTGTCAGCTTCAGGGCCGCCACGCGGGCCTGGCCTTCGGTGCGCGCCAGATCGGCGCTGAGCTTGGCCACCAGTCGTTCACGCACCTGGCCCTTGACTTCGGCCAGCGGCAGCGTGCGCGCCGGTGTGTGTTTGACCACCCGCGCCGAAACCAGCTGGTTGGGACCGGTTTCCACGGCATCGGTGTTGCGCTTGTTGGTGAGCGTTTCGCTGCCGAACACCGCGCCCAGCAGCTTTGAAGATGCCAGCGGGCCCACCGCACCCGGCGTTGCGGTGCGCTGCACGGTGGCCGTCAGCTTGTTGAGCTTGAGCTTGTCGATCACCGGCTGAAGGCTGTCGGACTGTTCGTAGACGGTATTGGTGAAGAGCTCGGCCACCTTGGCCCACTCGCTCCTCACCTGCGACTTGCGCAGTTCGTCTTCGATCTCGGCCCGCACCTCGGCCAGCGGCTTCTTCTGGCCGCCCCGAACGCCGGTGACGGTCAGGAAGTGGTAGCCGAAGTCTGTTTCGAAGACGTCGCTGATCTCGCCCTGCTTCAACGCAAACGCGGCGGTTTCGAAAGGCTTGACCATCGCGCCGGGGCCGAAGAAGTCGAGGTCGCCACCTTGGGCTGCCGAACCTTCGTCCTGTGAGTTCTTGCGTGCCAGTTCGGCAAAGCCGGCCGGGTTCTGGCGCGCCTGGGCCAGCAACTCTTCGGCACGTGCCTTGGCCTTGGCCTTGTCGGCAGCAGATGCGTCGGCATCGGCCTTGATGAGCACGTGGCTGGCCCTGCGCTCTTCGGGTGTGCCGAAGCGAGCGCCGTTGTCGTCGTAGAACTTCTTGATCTGCTCTTCGCTGACGCTCACGCCCTTGCTCATGGACTCGAGGTCGAGCATCACGTATTCGATGTCGGCTTGTTCGGGCGCGCGGAACAGCGCTTGCTGGCCGGCGTAGAAGGCCTCGACTTCGGCATCGCTCGGGTTGACCTTGGCACGGTAGGTGGCCGGGTCGAAACGCTGCACCTGCACCTCTCTCTGTTGCAGCAAGGGGTCCAGCGACGCGGCAGCGATGGCCGGCGGCGCAATGGCCGTGCGCGCCACGCCGGTCAGCACCTGCTGAGCGGCAAACTCCTGCCGCAGTTGCTGCGTGAACTGCTCAGAGCTCATGCCTTGCATGCCCAGCAACTCGCGGTTGACGCTGCCATCGGGGTTGCGCAAGCCAGCGAACTGCGGGTCACTGACAAACAAGCGTTGCAGGCGGGCGTCGGTGGGCGCCAGTTGCAGGCTGCGTGCCGCGGCCATCACCACCCGTTCGCGCACCAGCGCGTCCAGTGTCTGGGCCCGCATCTCGGGGGTGTCCAGGCTGCTGGCGTCCTGGTCGGGATTCTCGCGGCGCTGGCGGTCGATGACGCGGCGGTGCGCGGCTTCCCATTCACCACGGGTGATGGACACCCCGTCGACACTGGCCACCGATGCGTTGCCGCCGTCCTGGAAGCGGGTGTAGCCGTCGACGCCGAAAAAGACGAAGGACGGAATGATGAGCAGCAGAAGAAAGCCCAGCACAAGGCGGGTGTGGCTGCGAATGAATTCGAACATCGGGTCGGACCTCGGTGCTGCCGCGCGGCAAGGCGCGGGCATGGCAGGGCTGCGGGAAGATCGGGCCGGTCAGAGCCCGATCAGGGCCAGCGAAAGCAGCCCCTTGAAGGGGCGGAATTCTAGCCGAGGGGGTGGTGGGTGCTGACGGGCTCGAACCGCCGACCTACGCCTTGTAAGGGCGCCGCTCTACCAACTGAGCTAAGCACCCGGCTGCCAACGCGCTCAGAGCGCGTCGCGCAGGCCCTTGCCGGGCCTGAATTTGGGCACCTTGGCGGCCTTGATCTTGATGGCCGCGCCGGTGCGTGGGTTGCGGCCCGTGCGGGCCGCGCGTTTGGGCGCGGTGAAGGTGCCGAAGCCGGTGATGGTGACGCTGCCACCCTTCTTGAGCGTGGTCTTGACCGCACCGATGATCGCCTCGAGCGAACGTGACGCCGCCGCCTTGGAGATGTCGGCCTGATTGGCGATGTGTTCGATCAGTTCACTCTTGTTCACGTCGCGGTTCCCCTCTCAAGGTGTATCGGTGTTCGTTGCTGTCCAGCGCGGTGGCTGCAGGTGCATGACGGCGTCGGCAGCTGCTGACCCAGTGCCGAACCATTACATCCCCGCGCCAGAAGCGGTGTCAAGCGGAGGCGGGATTCTAGGCTCATCTCTTCAGTGCAGACGGGCACGCTTGCGCCCTGTTGCAGCGTGTTTGTTCGCTTGACAAGGCCGCCCCGCTGACACGCGGTGCGGCCATCAGGCACGCAGCAACTGTTCGGCCAACGCCCGGCCCACGTCACTGGTGCCGGCCTGACCACCCAGGTCGCGGGTGCGGGGCGCGTGGGCGTCGGACAACAAGGCCTCGATGGCCGCCAGCACCGCGTCGTGTGCGTCGCGGTGGCCCAGGAAGTCCAGCATCATCGCGGCCGACCAGACCTGACCGATCGGATTGGCCCAGCCCTTGCCCGCGATGTCGGGCGCCGAACCGTGCACAGGCTCGAACAGGCTCGGCCACTGCCGTGTCGGGTTCAGGTTGGCCGACGGAGCGATGCCGATGGTGCCGGTGCAGGCCGGCCCCAGGTCGGACAGGATGTCGCCGAACAGGTTGCTGGCCACCACCACGTCGAAGTGTTGCGGCCGCTGCACGAAGTGCGCGGTGAGGATGTCGATGTGGAACTGGTCCACCGCCACGCCGGGAAACTGCGCTGCCATGGCCTGCACCCGTTCGTCCCAGTAGGGCATGGTGATCGCGATGCCGTTGCTCTTGGTGGCCGAGGTGAGCTTCTTGCGCGGGCGCGAAGCCGCCAGTTCGAAGGCGAACTTCAGCACACGGTCAACACCGTGGCGCGACATCACGGTCTCCTGCACCACGAACTCGCGATCGGTGCCCTCGAACATGCGGCCGCCGATGCTGGAGTACTCCCCTTCGGTGTTCTCGCGCACGATCCACATGTCGATCTCACCCGGCTTCAGCGGCTGGCCCTGGCGGTCGACCAGCGGCGAACGGATGCCCGGCATCAGGCGCGCCGGCCGCAGGTTCACGTACTGGTCGAACTCGCGCCGGAACTTCAGCAGGCTGCCCCACAGCGAGATGTGGTCGGGCACGGTGTCGGGCCAGCCCACGGCGCCGAAGAAGATGGCCTCGTGACCGCCGATCTGGTCTTTCCAGTCGTCGGGCATCATCTGGCCATGACGCGCAAAGTGTGCGCAGTTGGCGAAGTCGAAGGTGTCCACCTGCAGCTGAATGCCAAAACGACGCGCCGCGGCATCCAGCACGCGAAGGCCCTCGGGCATGGTTTCCTGGCCGATGCCGTCGCCGGCGATCACGGCAATGCGATGGGGTTTCATGTCGTCTCCTTCTTTGCGGTGGATGGGCGCACCGCCAGCGCCACGCCGGCGGCGGCCAGGGCCAGGCCGGCCAGCACGCTCAGGCTGAGTGTTTCATCGAACAGGGCCCAGGCCATCACGGCCGTGGTGGGCGGCACCAGGTACATCAGGCTCGTCACCGCCGTGGCCGCGCCGCGCTGGATCAGCATGTACAGCAGCGAACTGCCGCCCAAGGTCAGCACCAGCACCGACCAGACCATCGCGCCCACCAGTTCAGGATGCATCTGCACGGATCCTTCTTCCAGCAAAGCCAGCGGCAGGGTCACGGCCAGGGCGGCCATCAACTGCACGGCATTGGCGGTGCGCACGTCACACGGCTGCACCCAGCGTTTCTGGTACAGCGTACCGGCGGTGATGCACAGCAGCGCAAACAGGCCCGCCGCCACATTGGGCAAAGATGCTTCGCCCAGCTGCAGCTTGTGGCCCACCACCAGCACCAGGCCGGCCAGCCCGAGCGCCAGGCCCAGCCAATGGCGGCCGCTGACCCGGCGTTCACTGCCCGCTGCACTGACCCACAGCGCGGTCAACAAGGGCTGAAGACCCACCAGCAAGGCCACCAGGCCGGCACCCAGCCCACCTTTCACCGCGACCCACACGCCGCCCAGGTAACCGGCATGCATCAACACACCCGACACCGAGAGGTGCAGCCATTGAGCGCGGCCCTGCGGCCAGACCGCGCGGGCCCACGCCACCCAGGCGCCAAAGGCCAGGATCGACAAGGCGTACCGCACGCTCAGAAAACCCAGCGGCGGTGCATGGGGCATGCCGAAGCGCGCAACCACGAAGCCGGTGCTCCAGATGAGCACGAACACGGCCGGCATCATGCGCAGCAGCGCTGCGTCGTCGGTTTTCATGCGGCTTCGGGCGCAGGCCGTTGCACAGGGAACACTGGCGCTCGTCAGCGTGCCTTGGCACGAATTTCCGGGATTGCCTTGCGCAGGTAGTAGGCCATCGACCACACGGTCAGCACCGCGGCCACCCAGATCAGTGCCGTGCCCCACAGGCGGGTGTCGATGAATCCGAACAGGCCACCGTCGTACAGCAGGAAGGGGATGGCCACCATCTGGGCCACGGTCTTCAGCTTGCCCAGCATGTGCACCGCCACGCTGCGCGAGGCGCCGATCTGCGCCATCCATTCACGCAGTGCCGAAATGGCGATCTCGCGACCGATGATGATGAGAGCCACCACGGCACCCACACGCCCCTGTTCCAGCAGCACCAGCAGCGAAGCGCAGATCAGGAACTTGTCGGCCACCGGATCCAGGAAAGCCCCGAAGGCCGAGGTCTGGTTCAGCTTGCGCGCCAGGTAGCCGTCGAGCCAGTCGGTGGCCGCGAACAGCACGAACAGCGAGGTGGCCACGATGTTCTTCGTGGCCATGGGCCAGTCCAGGTAGAACACGCCGATGATGAGCGGGATCGAGGCGATCCGCGCCCAGGTCAGCAGAGTCGGGATGGTGAAGAACATGCCGTGGAGCTTACTCGGGTGTGCGCTCAGTCCAGCGAACGGGGCTTGAACTGGCGCTGGTCATTGAAAAGAAAGACCTCGGTCCACTTCCAGGGCTTGGGCAGCTTGGAGATGTCGCCGTAGGGCGCACCCCGTCGGATGGCTTCCCTGGCGAAGTCCACCGTGTTGGCGGCATTGGCGTTGGCCGGGGCCCGGGTGACGCTGATGTTGCGCACCGAACCGTCGGCGTTGAGCTCGATTTCCATGATGGGAATGCCAAACAGCATCGGCGGCGGCCTGCCCATGTAGCTGCCCTTGGGGCTGGCGGCCACCATGCGGCGGCCGGCCATCTTCTTGAATTCGTCCCAGTTGCGCACGGCTGGTGCACGTGGCAGCGCGACAGCGGGGCCCAGGTCGATACCTGCCGCTGCGGGCGCCGGGGGTGCCGGTGTTTCTGCGGCTGCGGGCCGCGGTGCCGGTGCGGCCGCGGTGGGCGCGGGCGCTGCTGGTCTGCCCGGTGCCGGGCTTGGCGAAGGTGCCGGTGCCGGACTTGGCGCCGGCGTGGCGCAGCCCGCGGCCACCAGCGCCCAGGCGGTGAGTGTTCCCAACATGGCCCGTCTCTGTGCGAGCTCTCCCTGACCTTCAGTGCAGTGCACGATAGATTTCCTCCGCAAGTTCACGACTGATTCCCTCCACGGTGGCCAGGTCGTCGACACCTGCACTGGCCACGCCCCTCAAACCGCCAAAGCGCTGCAACAAACGGGCCCGCTTGCGCGGTCCGACCCCTGCAATGTCTTCGAGCTTGCTGCCGCCGGTGCGCACGCTGGCGCGGCGGGCGCGCATGCCGGTGATGGCAAACCGGTGCGCTTCGTCACGGATCTGCGCCACCAGCATCAGCGCGGCCGAATCATGCCCGAGATAAACCTTGGCCCGGCCGTCGGCAAAGACCAGTTCTTCGAGACCGACTTTGCGGCCTTCGCCTTTTTCGACACCGACGATCAGCGACACGTCCAGGCCCAGTTCTTCGAACACTTCGCGCGCCATGCTGACCTGCCCCCGGCCGCCGTCCACCAGCACCAGGTCGGGCAGGCGGGCCAGGCCACGCCGCGGCCGTGCGGCCGGTGCCGGGTCTGTGCCGGCGTCTGCGCCTGTGGCTGGGCCTGCGCTTGCGTCTGCTTCTTCGGCGGCAGCCGTCGCGGGTTCCGGCACCAACTCGTCAGACTTGCCTTGTGCCATGGCTTCGGCCAGGCGTGCGTAGCGACGCGTCAGCACCTGGCGCATGGCTGCATAGTCGTCGCCACCGGTGATGCCTTCGATGTTGAAGCGACGGTACTGCGCGCTCTGCATCGCATGGTTTTCGTAGACCACACACGAAGCCTGCGTGGATTCACCGCCCGTGTGGCTGATGTCGAAACACTCGATGCGCAGTTGCGCCGGTTCGGCCAGGTCCAGGTCCAGCGCGTCGATCAGCGCCCGTGTGCGTTGCTGCTGCGAACCTTCTTCGGCCAGCAAACGGGCCAGCGACAGCTCGGCGCCCTTGGCTGCCATCTCCAGCCAGATGCGCCGCTGTTCGCGCGGCTGGTGCTGGGCCCGCACTTTCACGCCGGCGGTTTCGCTGAGCGCTTCGATCAAGGAAGCGTCCACCGCATGGCTCATCACCAGCTGCGGCGGCACTGCCTGGCCGATGTAGTGCTGCGCGATGAAGGCCTCGAGGACCGCAACTTCGGGCACCACGGCCACGCTGGCACCGGCTTCATCGGCCTCGGCCACCGTCAGCGCCGCACCTTCGTCGACATGGGTCGGGAAGTAGGCGCGGTCCCCCAGGTGCCGGCTGCCGCGCACCATGGCCAGGTTCACGCAGGCGCGGCCACCGGCCACCTTGACGGCCAGGATGTCGACGTCCTTGTCGCTGGCGCTCAGGCTGCTGGCTTCCACCGACTGCTGGTGCAGCACCCGCGACAGCGAGCCGATGCGGTCGCGCAGCGCGGCGGCTTTCTCGAACTCCAAAGCTTCGGCGTAGACCATCATCTGCGACTGCAGGTCGTTGATGACCTCTTGCGGCTCGCCCAGCAAAAAACGTTCGGCGTCGTGCACATCGCGGGCGTAGTCGTCCTGCGCGATCAGGCCCACACAAGGGCCCGAGCAGCGCTGGATCTGGTACAGCAGGCAAGGCCGCGAGCGGTTGTTGAAGACCGTGTCTTCGCAGGTGCGCAGCCGAAAGACTTTCTGCATCAGCTGGATGGTCTGCTTCACTGCCCAGGCGTTCGGGTAAGGCCCGAAGTAGCGGTGCTTGCGGTCGACGGCGCCGCGGAAATAGGCCATGCGCGGGAAGCGCAGCGGCTGCGGGCCGGTGGCCGATTGCGCCGGAGTGCCGGTGATCTTCAGATAGGGGTAGCTCTTGTCGTCGCGGAACAGGATGTTGAAACGCGGCGACAGCGTCTTGATGAGGTTGTTTTCCAGCAGCAGCGCTTCGGCCTCGGTGCGCACCACGGTGGTTTCCAGCCGCGCGATGCGGGCCACCATCTGGCCGATGCGGGTGCCGTCATGGTCGCGCTGCAGGTAGCTGGACACGCGCTTTTTCAGGTGCCGCGCCTTGCCCACGTAGAGCAGATTGCCCTGTGCGTCGAACCAGCGGTAGACACCCGGCAGCGCCGGCAAACCGGCCACTTCGGCCAGCAGCTTGTCGCGGGCGGCGGTGTCCGGCGCCGCTTCTGGCGTGGGCAGGGGTTCGTCAGCGGGGTCGCTCATCGGCCGCCATTTTGAACGGCTTCGATAATCGGCCGATGGCGCACCCCATCGCTCACCCGGGCCTACGCTGGGACGTGTTCTGCCGCGTCGTCGACAACCACGGCGACGCCGGTGTGTGCTGGCGCCTGGCCACGCAGCTGGCGGCACGTGGCCTGGTGGTGCGGCTGGTGATCGACGACCCGGCGCCGCTGGCCTGGATGGCGCCGCTGGGCCAGGCAGGTGCGGCGGGTGTGCAGGTGCTCGCATGGCCAGGTCCGTCGGATGCGGCCGACGTGGTCATCGAAGCCTTCGGTTGCGATCCGCCGCCGGCCTATGTGCAGGCCATGGCAACGCGCGCCATGGCGCCGGTGTGGATCAACCTGGAGTACCTGAGCGCAGAAGCCTACGTCGAACGTTCTCACGGCCTGCCGTCACCGCAGCGGGTGGGCGCTGACGTCTGGCTCGTCAAGTGGTTCTTCTATCCGGGCTTCACGGCACGCACCGGCGGGCTGCTTCGTGAAGCCGGCCTGATGGCCGCGCGGGCCAACTTCGACCGCACACGGTGGCTGCAGGGCCTGGATCTGCAACTCGCACCTGGCGAGCGTGCGGTCAGCCTCTTCTGCTACGACAACGTCGCCCTGCCTCGGCTGCTGCACGACCTGGCCGGCCAGCCCACCCTGCTGCTGCTGACCCCGGGCCACGCCCAGCGCCAGGTCGACACTGCACCGCCCGGCGTGCGCCTGGCGCGGCTGCCCTACTTGAGCCAGAAGGACTTCGACCACCTGCTGTGGTCGTGCGACCTCAACTTCGTGCGCGGCGAGGACTCGCTGGTGCGGGCCATCTGGGCCGGGCTGCCCTTTGTCTGGCAGGCCTACCCCCAACACGACGGCGCGCACCTGGCCAAGCTCGAAGCGCTGCTCGAACAGGCGGCGCTGCCGCCGTCGGCCCAGTTGGCCTGGCACGCCTGGAACAGCAGCGGTGCCCTGCCCTGGCCTGGCCTTGAAGCCGACCCCGATGGCCTGGCCACCTGGCAAAGGGCCACCGCCGCCCTGCGTGACCAGCTGCTGAGCCAGGCTGACCTGGTGACCCAGCTGCTCGCCTTCGTGGCCAGCAAGTCAAGCCAAGTCGCATGACCGCCTGCTAGAATTGCGGGCTTTGCGCCCGGCTGCCCGCCTCGACAAACATCGATGGCAAGCACAAAGGCGCGCCCGGCCGCCGCTGCCGATGCAAAAGCCCGCCAGCATCACCCCACAGCGCGCCGCCACCACCCACGGAACACGTCATGAAACTCGCTCAGGAAATCCGCGCCGGCAACGTCATCATGCAGGGCAAGGACCCGATGGTCGTGCTCAAGACCGAATACAGCCGCGGC
>LNFM01000904.1_pt1 | contig 69974 bp, 64 predicted proteins | sample 596031 | NCBI WGS metagenome assembly LNFM01 (sample SAMN04254537, study PRJNA301005) | activated carbon metagenome | isolation source: dual media filters at the Ann Arbor, Michigan drinking water treatment plant | place: USA: Ann Arbor
CCGCGGCGGGTCGCTATCGCGTGGCGACGTTCGGCAGCACCTACGACACGGTGCTGTATGCCCGCGACACCTGCGACGGCGCCGAGCTGGCGTGCAACGACGACGCGGGTGGCCAGCAGTCGGCCGTCGACCTCGACCTCGCCGCCGACCAGAGCGTCGTGATCGTCCTCGATGGCTTCGACGGCGACGCGCTGGGCGAGTGGGACCTTCGCATCAGCCTCGTCGCGTGTGATCCGGTCGACCTCGGGGGCGAGGTCCCCGTGACCGAGATGGGGTCGACGACCGAGGCCAGCGATGATCTCTTCAGCACGTGCGGGGGCGGCGGTGCCCCCGACCGCGAGTTCCTGTGGACCGCGCCAGCGACCTCGAACTACTCGGTGTCGACGCTCGGCAGCAACTTCGACACGGTCGTCTCTGTTCGCGACGGGGCGAGCTGCGATGGACCCGAGCTCGCGTGCAACGACGAGGGCACACTCACCGAGTTCGGCCCCTCCGAGGCCGTCGTCGCGCTCGCGCAGGGGCAGCAGGTCCTCATCGGCATCGATGGATACGCGTCGTTCGAAGACGGCGACTACGTCGTCGAGATCTCGGATCTGGGCGCGTTCGCGGGGGACTGCTGCGCCGCGCACGGCGACAACGGGTGCGACGATGATGCGACGTGGCAGTGCGTCTGCGGGTTCGTGCCGGAGTGCTGCTCCGGCACCTGGAATCAGCTCTGCGTCGGGATCGACAACGCTGCATGCGGTGGCAGTTGCGCGCTCATCCCGGGCGGGTCGTGCTGCGCGGCGACCGGGGAGCCGGGCTGCGACTCCGCGCCGATCGCCGAGTGCGTCCGCGGCATCGTCCCGGAGTGTTGCGACGTCGAGTGGACCGCGGAGTGCGCCCAGGTGGCGGGCCTCTGCGCGGCGGAGTGCTGACTCCCCGCGCACGCGCGCGTGCCGTTCGGTCCGTCGGTGCTGCGGACGGCCGCGAGCGACTCGGCCCGCGTCACGCCCCGCGGCGCAGCCCCGCCACCACCCGTGCCCCGACCTGTTCCGCCTGCACGCGCAGCTCGGGCACCGCGGTGCTCTCCCACACCGCGAACTTCCGCAGCGTGCCCACGACGAACAGATCCGCCGCGACCACGCCGTGCGCGTCGACGACCACGCCGTCCCGCGTCGTCTCCAGCCCCAGCGACAGGATGTCCGGTCGCACCCAGCCGTGCACGAGCAGTGAGCCGATCGCCGGGTTCGACTCGGCGCTGTTCGACGCGGCGGGCCCGGTGCAGTTGATCACCACGCCCGCGCGCAGCTCGACCAGCCGATCGGCCCCGCGCTCGCGGACGTAGAGCCGCACGCCGTCGTCGTCGGCCTGCGCCGCGGCGACGCTGCCGGCGACGATGCGGACGCGGCCCTCCTGCACCAGCGCGCCGAAGCGCTCCGCGACGCCGGGCGCCATGCGGTGGCGGTGCACCTCCCAGTACGGGCGCACGCTGCCGAGGAAGCGCCGACGATCCGCCAGCGACAGCGCGCCCCAGATCGTCGCGGTGTGCGGCCGCACGCCGTCGACGACGCCGCGCCAGTCGCCGCCCTCGGCCCGGACCTCGCGGAGCTTCGCCCGCATCGCCCGCAGCAGCCCGTCGAGGCGCAGGCCCCCGGGCGCGGCGAGCAGCGATTCGAGCATCGGCCGCAGATCGACGGGCGCCACCGGGGAACTCGCGTGGGTCTGCGGCACGAGCCCGCGGCGCGACACCAACCAGATCGGGGCGCGACGCGGCTGCCGCGACAGCGACAGCACGGTGTCGACCGCGGTGAGGCCACTGCCGAGGATGACGACGGCCTCGTCGGGCGCCGCGGTGTTGCCCGCGAACGCGCGCCACGGATCGAGGACGAAGCGCGCCCGCGGCCCGCTCCACAGCCGGCCGATCGGATCGGGCGGCGCGCGGTGACCGATCGCCAGCACCACCGCGTCGGCCGGCGTCGACGGGCCGCGGGCGAAGTGCACCATCCAGCCGCCGCCGGGGCGCCGCGCCAGCCGACGCACCTCGTCGAACTCGATCTCGAGCGTCGCGGTTGCGTCGACAGGGCCTCGTGCCGTCGCGAGCAACGACTCGCGGACATACTCGCCGTACCACGGCCGCGGCAGGAAGTCGGAGGCCACGACGGGGCCATGGCGTCGGGTCGCCCACTGCACGAAGTCGTCCGGGCGATCGGGCCACGCGCTCATCCGGCCCGCCGGCACGTTGAGCAGGTGCGCGGTGTCGCGGGTGCCGTAGGCGAGGCCGTCGCCGACCACGCCCTGGCGCTCGACGAGGACCACGCGCACCGGCGTGCCGGCGACCTCGGCCTGCCGGAGGATCTGCGCTGCGGTCATCGAGCCGCTGAAGCCGCCGCCGACGACGACCACGGTGGGGCGCTGCGGCGCGCTCGGCTGCGTCGCCGCGGCGGGCTCGGGCCGTGCGGCGAACCGCCGGAACGCCCGCAGCGGCGGCGCGTAGACGTGCACCGACACCAGGGGAGCGGCCGCGCTCTCGGGGTTGCGCACGGTGTGTACGCCCGCGTCCTGCCACGCGGTCAGCTCGCCTTCGCGGACCGTGGTCTCGTCCGCGAGATCGACGTAGCCATCGGCCGCGATCCGCCACGTGCCCTCCTGCGCCTCGCCTTGCAGCACGAGCATCGCCGACACCGAGCCCGCGTGATCGTGCGGCGCGCTGCCCTGGCCCGGCAGCCAGGTGAGCACCAGGAGCTCGTAGTGATCCCGCCGCACGACCGACGCGCGGTGGTACGCGTCCGGCGTCGGGGTCACGTACGCCGCGACGTCGTCGATGCGGAGCTTCGCGGCCACCAGCGCGTCGGCGAGCTGCGTCAGCGTCGGCTCGGCGCGCAGCTCGTCGAGGGCCCGCGCCAGGCCCGCGAGGCGTCCGTCGGGATCGGGCAGCGCGGGCGTGGTCCCCATGGATGCCTCGCGTCGGGATCAGTCGGCGAGGGTCGTGGGCCCCGAGGGCCGCAGCTCGCGGGGCTCGCGGACCAGCACGTGCTGGGTCTTGCTCGGCACGTAGCCGAGCTCGCGGTAGAACGCGAACGCCGACTCGCGGTGGGTCTGGCTGCGGACGAGCACGCGGTAGCTGCCGCGCTGGGCGGCCCACGACTCGACCCCGCGCACCAGCACGCGGCCCACACCGAGGCGTCGCGCTGCGCCGCTGACGATCAGCGCCGAGATCTCGACGAACGCGCCGTTGGTGAGATCGAAGTGCAGCGACGCGTGGACCGCCCCGAGCACGTCGTGATCGGCGTCGATCGCCAGGCGCAGGAAGTGATCGGAGTGGGCCAGCACCATGTCGACGCGGCGTCCGAGTTCGAGCGGCTCGGTGTCGTAGCCGAGCTCGAGCAACAGACGCGCCAGCGTGGGCACGTCGGCCTTGGTGGCGGGGCGCAGAGCCGGTTCGGACAGCACGCGGCATCGAGGCTATGCCGGGCATCGGGCGCGGGCAACCTCGAACCCGACGGTGTGCGCAGCGGTGCCGCGGGGCGGGCGCGCGTGAGGGTCCGCGCGGACGTCCCGCGGCGAGGTCCGCTAGCGTCGCCGCCGTGGTCGACCGCAGGCTCGAGATCATGAACGTCGCGTTCACGGCGAACGTGCCGCACAACGCGGCCCTCGGCCTCGAGCTCGTGGCCGCGGCCCCGGGCGACGTCGAGATCCGGCTCCCGTGGTCGCCCGACCTGGTCGGCAACCCGGACACCGGCGTGCTGCACGGCGGCGCCGTGACCAGCCTGGTCGACGCGACCTGCGGCGCCGCGGTGTTCCTCGCCATCGTGCCGCCTCGGCCGATCGCGACGCTGGATCTGCGCATCGATCACCTGCGTCAGGCGCGGCCCCATGTCGACGTGTGGTGCCGCGCGACGTGCGAGCGCGTCACGACGCACATCGCCTTCGTCCGGGCGATCGCCCACCAGGGGGATCCGACCGAGCCGGTCGCGACGGTCGCGGCGACGTTCATGATCTTCCGCGAGGGGCAGGTGCGCCCGGACACCGCGACGCCGGCCGCGGAGCCCGCGACATGAGCGACCACGAGTTCGCCGCGCGGATCGCCGCCGCGAAGCGCGACGGCAGCTTCGCCGCGCTCGCCGAGGGCATCCCGTACGCGCGGTTCCTCGGCTTCTCGCTGCGGACCGACGCTGGGCCCGACGGGCCCGACGGCCGCGGCGCGCTGCTCGGTGTGCTCGCCTACGCGCAGCGCAACATCGGCAACGCGGCCCTGCCTGCGCTGCACGGCGGCACGCTCGCCGCGCTGCTCGAGCTCACCGCGATGTTCGAGCTGCTGTGGCGCGCCGACACCCCGAAGCTGCCCAAGGTCATCGGCTGCACCATCGACTACCTGCGCAGCGCCAAGCCCCAGGACACCTTCGCGGCCGCGCAGCTGGTCCGGCAGGGCCGCCGCGTCGCGCCGCTGCGCGTGCTGGCGTGGCAGGACGATCGCAGTCGACCGGTCGCGTCGGCGACCGTGCAGTTCCTCGTCGGCTGAGGCGGCCGCGATCGCGGGCCCGAGGTCAGAACGACACCCGCACCGTGCTGACCAGCCGCAGATCGGTGCGCTCCACGGCGGTCGGCGGCGCGGTGTCGTGGAAGACGTCGAACGTCGCCCCGAGCCCGAGGTGCGGTGCGACGTTGGCCAGCACCTCGAGCTCCTCGAGCACGCGCAGATCGGCGAGGCGATCGAAGCGCGGCTGGATGTACAGCGTGTTCTGCAGCAGCAGCCGTTCCTCGAACACCGCCAGGCGCATCGTCACGTAGTTGGTCCAGCGCCACGCCGAAGACGTCGGGGCGTCGCTCGCCCCCGGCGCCACGTCGATCCGCTCGTGCTCGAACATCGGCCCGCTGCCGCCCCAGAGCATGAACACGGGCCGGTGCACCGCGACGACGCGGACGCCCACGCCGGCGATCGCCCGCCACTGCAGGCGCAGGAACTCATTGAGCTGGTGTTGCGCGAACACGTCGCTGCCGACGCGTCGGTGCCACATCGCCGTCCAGCGCGCGTGGGAGAACGCCTGGCTGACGAAGGCCGTCCCGCGGTTCTCGGCGAATCGACCGCTGGTGGTGACGAACACGCGCTGGGCGAGGAACGGCAGTGGAGGCGGCGGGCGATCCGGCGGCGCTGCGTGTAGCGTCTGGAATTGGACCCGGCCCGCGCCGCCGACGTCGAGGTTGCGGAGGTTGCCGCGCGCGACGGCGAAGCTGCCGTCGAGCCCGCCGCTCCAGCCGGGACGCAGGGGATCGGGGCGGAGCACCTCGGCGTTGACCGGGCTCGCGGCGGCCGTGGGGCTCGTGAGTGCGGCGAAGAGGCCGAGGCCGAGCGCGAGCAGGGGGCGGAGCAGGGCGGTCATCGCGGCCCATGGTGGGGCGCCCGCGGGCCTCAGCAATTGCAATGCATGCGGTGTAATGTTGCACGCGATGGAACAGATCGACCTCGGCTCGCTCGCCACCCTCGACGCCCTGCTGCAGGAGGGGAGCGTCACCGGGGCCGCCCGGCGCGTCGGGCTGTCGACGCCGGCGATGAGCCACGCGCTGGCGCGCATCCGCGAGCGGATCGGCGATCCGCTGCTCGTGCGCGCGGGACGGGTCATGGTGCTCACGCCGCGGGCCGAGGCCCTCAAGCCGCGGATCCACACGCTGGTCAGCGAGGCCCGCCAGGCGCTCGCGCCCGAGCGGCCGTTCGTCGCCGCCGAGCTCGACCGCACCTTCGTGATCCACGCCTCGGACTACGTGCTCACCGTGCTCGGCGGCGTCATCGATCGGATGGTGCGCGAGCAGGCCCCGGGCGCCGCGCTGCGGTTCCTGCCCAACACGTCGGACGACCCCCGCCGGCTGCGCGAGGGCGGTTCGGAGCTCGCCGTCGGCATCTACGGCGATCTGCCCCAGGAGATGCGCACGCGCCAGCTGCTGACCGATCGGTTCGTCTGCGTGGTGCGCCGCGATCACCCTGGGGTGCCCGGGGCGGGCAAGCGCCTCGGCCTCGAGCAGTTCGTCCGGCTCGCGCACATCCAGGTCGCGCCGCGCGGGCGGCCGGGCGGCTACATCGACGATGTGCTGCGCGACCGCGGCGCGGTGCGCCACGTCGCCCGCGCGGTGCCGTTCTTCATGACCGCGCTGCAGCTCGCGGCCCAGACCGACTACGTCCTCACGATCCCCGAGCGCGTCGCCACGCGCATGGCCGAGTCCCTGGGCCTGCGCGTGCTCGAGGCGCCCATCGAGCTGCGGCCCTACGCGTTGGGGCTGGTCTGGCACCCGCGCTTCGACGGCGACGCGGGACATCGTTGGCTGCGCGAGGTGTTCACGGCAGCGGCGCGCGAGGCCGCGGGCGATGTCCACGAGCGGCCGCGCACCCGCCTGGGACCGGCCAGCGGCCCGCGACGCAAGTCATTGCACCGGACGAAATCGTGATGTGCATCCGGTGACGTTGCTGGGGGTCCGGGCCGGGCCGATAGTGGCCGGCGCGATGGGCGAGCCAGTCACGGTGGTGGTGGTGCGACGGGTCCGGCCGGGGCGCGAGGCGGCGTACGAGGCCTGGCTCTCGCGGCTCATCGCCGAGGCTGCGGGCATGCCCGGCTACCTCGGCACCGACGTCCACCGCCCGCCGCCGTCGGGGCCGCGCGAGTACACGAGCGTGTTCCGCTTCGACTCGGTCGAGCACCTGCGCGCGTTCGAGGCCAGCGACGCCCGCGCCCGGGCGCTCGCGGAGGTCGGTGAGTACGTCGAGGCCGACGCCGTCTGGCAGCGCCTCACCGGCCTCGAGTTCTGGTTCACGCCCCCGGCCGGCACCGTCGTGCCGCAGCCCTCGCGCTGGCGCATGGCCCTCGTGATGATCGCGGTGGTCTACGGCCTCGTGTTCTCGATCGGCGGCGCCGTGGCGATCGTGCTCGAAGGCGTACCCATGCCCGTGCGACTGTTGGTCACGATCACGATCGAGGTGTTCTTGATGACCTACGTGCTGATGCCCCGCCTGACCCGCGTGCTCGCGCGCTGGATCTACCCGGCCCCCCGCGCCTCCTGATCCCGCAACGTCCTGTCCACGACTCGCAACGAAGGAACCCCCCATGAAAGTCGCGATCCTCGGCGCCGGCAATGTCGGCCGCACCCTCGGCACCGGCCTCGCCGCCGCCGGCCACGAGATCCTCTACGCGGTGCGCGAGCCCGACGCGCCCAAGAACGCGGCGCTCCCGGGCCCACACAGCCGAGCGTTGCCGGTCCGCGACGCGGTCGCGGCCGCCGACGCCGTCGTGCTCACCACGCCGTGGAACGCCGCCGAGGCCGCGCTGGCGTCGGCGGGCGACTTCGGCGGCAAGCCGCTGCTCGACGCGACCAACCCGATCGGCCCCGGCTTCGTGCTCACCCACGGCCACACCGACTCGGGCGCCGAGCAGGTCCAGCGCTGGGCGCCCAGCGCGAAGGTGGTGAAGGCGTTCAACACCACCGGGGTCGAGAACATGGCCGACCCGCGCTACGGCGACGCGAAGGCGGTGATGCTCGTGGCTGGCGACGACGCCGACGCGTGCGCCGTGGCCCTGCGGCTCGCCGACGAGCTCGGCTTCGAGGCGATCCGCGTCGGTGGCCTCGCGCGCGCGCGGATGCTCGAGCCGATGGCGGCGCTGTGGATCACGCTCGCGATGTCGCCGGCCCACGGCCGCAACATCGCGTTCGGCCTGCTGCGACGCGCCGCGCCGGCGTGAGCTGCGACGGTCCGCGCCGGCATGATCAGTCGACGATGCCGTGGAGGAACCACCGCCCCCGCGGGCGGTCGAAGTAGATCCACAGCAGCTCGCCGTGCTGGGTCTGCGCGTAGTAGTAGTCGCGCTCGACGGTGCGGACCCACCAGCCGCCGCTGATTCGGTACGGCCCCCACAGCTTGGTGATCGCGCCGCGTCGGCCGAGCCACGCCTCGGGCTCGTGCCGCGGCTTGGGCGGCAGCGGCACCGGCTTGGCGAACACGCGGCGCTGCAGCGGCGGCGGTGCGCTCGGATCGGCGGGGGTGACCGCGGCGGGGAAGCGCAGCACGCTCGTCGGCGCCCAGCCGGCGCGGGCCTCGGGGAGGTGCGCGGCGCGGAGCACCGGGCGGGTGACGGCCGCGTCGCCGAACGCCGCGCGCAGGCGGGCCAGCGCGCGGTTGCCCGCGTCGAGGTCGCGGCGCTGCTTGCTCTGGAACAGCGCGAGCTGGGCGGCCGTGGTCCGCACGCCCTCGCACTCGAGCCGGCACGTGGCGATCGCGGCGGGCAGTCGCAGCGCCTCGAGCCGCAGCCGCACCAGATCGACGAGCAGCGTGCTGTCGAGCGAGGGCGTGGCCGGGGCGACGTGGACCTCGACCGACGCGGCGTGATCGAGCTCGAGCACCAGCCGCAGCGCGGACAGGGCCTGGCCGCGCGCGACCAGTCGACCCAGGGCGCGGTGCAGGATCCCGCGCAGGCCGAACAGCAGTCGGGTGTGATCGTCGTCGGGCGGATCGAGCTCGAGCGCCTCGACGATCGGATCCACCAAGGGGCGGGCGTCGAGCAGCACCTGGGTGTCGCTCGCGGCGGCGTGGAGGTTCGCGGCCTCCTCGCCGAAGCGCGCCCGCAGCTCGGCGGCCGGCAGTCGCAGCAGGTCGCCGAGCGTGCGCACGCCGAGCACCCACAGCTCGTCGCGGAGCCGGGGCGTGAGGCTCAGCTGCTGCAGCGCGACGGCGTCGGACAGCGCTCGCTCGTGGCGCGCATCGGCGAGCAGGTGCACGCCGGATCGCGTGCGCGCCAGCGCCAACGTGCGGAAGCGATGGAACCCGACCACGCACGTCGCGACGAGATCGCGGCCGCGCAGCGCGTCGACGACCGCGGTCGCCCACGCGCCGAGATCACCGAACAGCGAGGTGAGCCCCGAGGGATCGAGCCAGAAGCCACCGGGGTCGCCCTTGACCGGCTCGACCCGCGGCGAGAAGCCGCACAACGCGACGAAGAGCCGGCCGGTCGCGTCCTCGATCACGTCGCGTCCCACCGTGCCCGCGCGGAGATCGGCGACGAGGTTGCGGGCCGCCGCGTAGGTCATGCCGGGCAGGATCCGCGCCCGCCTCGCGAGCACGTTGGCCCAGAGGATCGGCGCCTGCGGACGATCGTCCTGGACGACGACGACGGGCGCGTCGCGCCACTGCGGTTGCTCGCGCAGCAGCAACTGCAGCGGCAACGCCGGCACGACCACGCTCGCGATGCGATCCACGGGGGGTGATCGAGACTGAACAAATGTATAGTGTCAATGGATCGGCCCGGACGGGCCACCAGGGTGTGAAATTTCGATGAGAAGGCCAGCCCGTCGGTGCGCGGTGCCGCCGCAGGGTTCACACTGCGAAGCGGCGATGAGCGACGCGCGACCCGAGGGCCCGAGCGACGGCCCACCGAAAGCGCGCTTTCGGCTGCGCCGATCGGGCCGCCGGCGGCGCGCGCTGCTGGTGAAGCCGCCGTGGATCGACGCGCTCGAGCAGCGCATCGCCCGGTGGATGCCGGTGCATCCCAACGTGCTGTCGTCGCTGAAGCTCGTGCTGGTGCTGCCACCGCTGGTGCTCGCGCTGCGGCAGGTCGACGTGCTCCCGTTCTCGACCGCGCTCACGGTGGCGCTGGTCATCGCGTTCTTCACCCTCGACGCCCTCGACGGCATCGTCGCCCGCCACCGGGGCCTCGCGACGCCGTTCGGCCGCATCTTCGATCGCCTGACGGACTACCCGCTCTTGGTGGTGGTCTCGTACCTCAACGCCGATGTGCTGCCGGCGTGGCTGCTGGTCACGAAGGTCGGCCTCGATCTGATGTTGCTGGCGTTGTACGCGACCGGCCGCGGCTCGACCGAGAACCGCCTGCGCACCGCGCTGTCGTACTCGACGCTGCTGGCGCTGCTGCTGCTCAGCCAGGGCTGGGCCCCGCGGATCCTGACGCCGCGCTCGGTCGAGGCCCTGCTGGGCATCAACATCGCGTTCTCGACCGCGATCGCGCTGCACGGCGTCGGGCTGCTGCGCAAGCGGTTCATCGCCGACGTGCTGTCGGCGTGCAACCTGCTGTGCGGCGTCGGTGCGATCGCGTTCGCGACCCAGGGCCGGTTCGAGACCAGCCTGCTGCTCGTGGTGCTCGGCGCCGCCTTCGATGGCTTCGACGGCGCCGCGGCGCGTCGCTTCGGCGGCACCCGCTTCGGGGTCTACTCCGACGACATCGCCGACGGCATGAACTACGGCATCGCGCCCGGCGTCGCGCTGTACTTCGCGCTGGGCGGCGGGCTGGCCGGCCTGGTGATCGGCATCTTCTACGCGACGTTCACCCTGGCGCGGCTGGTGTTCTTCACCCTCGACAAGGCGTCGAGCGATCCGAACTACTTCAGCGGCGTGCCGAGCCCGGCGGGCGGGCTCATCACGATGTCGTCGATCCTCGTGTTCGCCGGCGAGCCCGCGCTCATCGGGCTGATGGTCGGCATCGCATGCGCGCAGATGGTGTCGTTCTCGACCCACTACCGGCACCTCGGCCGCGCGCTCGCCCACAACCGTCGCGCGCTGGTCGGCGCGCCGGTGTACGCGGTCGCGCTGCTGATCGGCCTGCGGATCTGGGGCCCGCGGGCGGCCGCCGCGACCATCCTGGTGCCCATCCTCGTGTACGGCTTCCTGCCCACGGTGCTGATGTTCCGCCGCGTGCTCGCGGTGCGTCGCGCCGCGCGGTCGCGGCAGCCCGAGGTGTTGGGCGCCGACGAACTCGAGGACGACGACGACGAGCCGGTGTCCGCGCCCGCGCCGGTCGAGGATGCGGTCCCCGGCGCGGCTGGCCCGCGGGCGTGAGCGTCACCGCGGGGTCGAGGGTGATGGACTCGTCGCCTTCGCGGGGGCCGGCGTGGGCCCGAGCGGCGCCTCCTCGACCGGAGCTGCGGGCACGACGTAGGGCTCGAAGCGGACCCGCGAGCGTCGGCGGCCGTTCATGTCCGCGAGTTCGGCCGCGGTGAACGGATCCTTGCCGTCGGCCGGGACGTGGGCGCGGATCCACGACTCGATGCGCCGGCGTGCACGGTCGCCGACCCGCCCGCGCGCGCGCTCCTCGGGGCTCACGTCGGCGTCGGCGCCCCCATCAGAACCCAGTGGCACCTCGGCGCAGTCGTCCCAGCGCTGGAAGATCTTCTCGCGGCGCACGGACGCCGGGGTGTCGGCGGCGTTCCAGATCGTCCGCAGATCCGACTCGAGCGAGACCAGCGCGGCGCGCTCGGTGCTGCGGCGGTGATCGGCGGCGAGCTTGGCCCGCAGCGTCGCGGTCGCGTCGAGGAAGCGCTGCTTCGCCCCGGCGCGGCGCGACACCGCCGCGAGATCGGAGACACCCGCGATGCGACCGCCCGCCTGCAGCATGATCGGCGGCGGGCCGTAGGGCCCGTTCTTCACCAGCGGATCGTCGCCGAGGCTGCCGAGATCCTGCGGCCGCACCAGCGTGTTCGACGGCATCGTCGGGTCGGGCACGTTCGGCGTCCTGCCGGTGAGGTCGAAGCCGAACAGCTTCACCGATCCGCCGCCCACGACATGATCGCGGAAGGTGACGCGGCCGTCGGCGTGGATCGTCGCGCTGAAGCCGGCGCGACGGTTGGTGTGCTCGTAGCCGCCGTCGCCGCGCCGGATGAGCTGTTGCATCACACCGCCGGACGATTCGCCGACACCGGCATCGAGCCGAGGCGCGGGCGGTCCGAGCACCACCCACGCGAGCAGCCACGGGGCAGACCAGGGCACAGACCATGGCGCGATCATCGACGCCCCATCGTAGGCCGGTCGCGCCTCCGCGCCAGTGCGGTTGCGCAAGGTGGCGAAGTTTGCCGGCGCCGCGGCCCTTGGCGTGGGGATCGCGAGCCTGTAGAACCTCCCGACGCCGTGCCGACCCCTCCTCCCGCGCAAGCGCCCAAGCGACGCCAAGCCCTGTCGCAGACCTCCGGGGCGATCACCACCCGCGGGGACGCGGAGGTCGCCGCCGATCTCGCGGCGGTGATGGCCGAGGCCGGGGGCGAGGCGCCGGATCGTTGGACCCACGGCTTCCACGTCTACCCGGCGCGCATGCACCCGGCGATCGCCCGCGCAGCGTGTGCGCGCTGGGTCCAGCCCGGCATGACGGTGCTCGATCCGTTCTGCGGCAGCGGGACGGTCACGCTCGAGGCCATGGCCCGGGGCGCGCGCGTGATCGGGGCCGACCTCAACCCGCTGGCGATCCGCCTGGCCAAGCTCAAGTGCACGCGCCTCGACGCGGCGCGCCGCGAGTCGCTCGGCCAGCGGGTCGACGCGCTGACCGCCGAGGTGCTCGCTTCGGTGCGCGCGCGCGTGGAGGTCCTCGCCCCGCTCAACGCGCCCGAGCGGTCGTTCTACGAGCCCCATGTGCTGCGCGAGCTCGCGGTGTTGCACCGCGACATCATCGCGATCCAGCACAAGGGCGATCGCGAGGTGTTGACGATGGTGTTCTCCGCGATCGTCGGCAAGTTCTCGCGCCAGCGCGCAGACACCCGCGAAGAGGCCGTCGAGAAGCACATCGGCAAGGGCGTGCCGACGCGCTTCTTCGGCCGCAAGGCCCACGAGCTGATCGAGCGGTTCGCGGCCCTCGACACCGAGCTGCCCTACAAGGTGAAGAACCCCAAGTGGCTCGAGTGCGACGTCCGCGAGCTCGACCGCTACGTCGAGCCGGGGTCGGTCGACCTCGTGCTGACGTCGCCGCCGTACGTCGGGACGTACGACTACGTCGATCACCACGCACGGCGCTGGGCGTGGCTCGGGCTGCAGCCGCGACGGCTGCGTCGGGGCGAGCTCGGGGCCCGGCGCGACTATGCGGCCGAGGGCTCGCGCGCCCGCTGGGATCGCGAGCTCGGCGGCGTGCTGGCGGAGCTCAGCAAGATGCTCGCCCACGGGGCGTGGATGCTGTGGCTCGTCGGCGACGGCGAGATCGCGGGGCGGCGCCTCGACGCCGCGACGCACCTCGCCGAGCTCGCGCCGGCGGCCGGCCTCAAGGTCATCGCCAGCGCGGCGCAGGGGCGCACCGATTGGCGCGGCGGTCCGTCGCGGGCCGAGCACCTGGTCGCGATGCGCCGGATCTGACGCGCCCGCTACACCAGCTCGAGCAGCCAGCGGCGGCGCTTGGGGTCGTGCTGGGCGAGCCGCACACCCACGACGTCGCCCAGGGAGCAATCGATCGTGCGATCGCCGACCCGCACGCGCGCGATCGGGCTGCCGCCGGAGAACGCGTCGTCGTAGACCTTCACGTCGACCGCGGGCTGATCGAGCCGCACGTACAGGCGGCGATCCGCGACGCCCATCACCGTGCCGCGGCGAACCGGTCGCGCGTCGCGGGGGAGGGCGGCGTCGCGGGCGAACATGCGATCGAGCACCAGCAGGTTCGCGCCGTGGGTCAGCGAGCGCTGGCGCTCCTTGGCGCGGTTGGCCGCCTCGATCACCTGCGCGCGCAGGTGGTCGTCGTCGGCGCCCGCGGGCGCGCGGCGCAGGGCCTCCCACGCCTCCTTGTGCACGTACACGCCGACGATCTCCCGCATCGGCGCCGAGAACCGCGCGTAGACGTCGGCCCCGATCCCGAAGTGCGGCCCGGGCTCGGCGCTGAACGTCGAGCGGACGTTGACGAGCATCGCCTGCCGCGACAGGGCCCGGCCGACCGCGCCCTGGTCACCCTGGCGCGGCAGCCGGGCGAGGTAGTCGGCGAGGCTCTCGCGATCGGGGTCCCAGCGCAGCGCCGGCACGCCGTGGTGCGCGACGACGGCGTCGATGATCGCGACCAGCTCGGCGATGCGGTCGGGCTGCGGCGAGGCGTGGACGCGGTACACCGGCTGAACGAGGTCGCGATCGCGGGCCCCCTCGCGCAGCAGCCGGGCGCCCTCGATGTTGCACATCAGCGAGAGCTGCTCGCCATAGCGCTCGACCTCGTCGCGCAGCTCGGAGAACACGATGAAGTCCATGCCCTCGCCGCCGTCGAGGGTGACGCGGATCTCCTCGTGGTGATGCCGCACGAGGTCGCGCTCGGCGTCGGCGCGGATGCGGGCGTCACCGACGGCGTGGAGACGTCGCAGGCTCGCGGCGACGTGGTCGTCGTCGATGCCGTGGCCGTCGCGCCCGTCGAGGAGCGCCTGCACCTGGGCGAACGTCAGCTGGGCGCGGCTGCGGATCTTCACCCGCTCGAAGTCGGTGTGCGTGCACTCGCCGGCGGGGTTGACCCGCATCGAGAACAGCAGCGCGCGCCGATCGACGCGCGGGTTGAGCGAGACCACGCCCTCGCTGAGCGTGCGCGGCAGCATCGGCACCGACAGCCCCGGCAGGTAGAAGCTCGCGCCGCGGCGCAACGCCTCGTCGAACAGCGCGGTGCCGGGTCGCACGTACCAGGCTGCGTCGGCGATCGCGTAGTGGACGATGAAGTCGTCGCCGTCCGCGGCGACGTACAGCGCCTGATCGAGGTCGCGGGTGCCGGGGCCGTCGACGGTGACGAACGGCCACGCCGTGCGGTCGACGAGCTCGGGATCGTCGAGGCCCGGATCGTCGAGGATGGCCCGGGTCTCGCGCTCGACGTCGTCGGGGTGGGCCGGATCGAGGCCCTGCTCGCGCACCAGCGCCAGCAGGGCCGCGCGCGCGCTGCCGGGGGACGCGATGACCTCGAGCCGCGGCGGCGCGGCGCCGTCGGGGTCGCACCAGCACTCGACCCACGTGCCCGCGGCGAGCGGGGCGACGAGGGGCACCACCGTCGCGTCGCCCTCGGCGAAGGCGTCGCGCAGCACACCTGGGCGCCCGCCGTCGCCGCCTTGGACCTCGCCGACGAAGTGGGTGCGTGCACCCATCGCGTCAGCCTGCGCGCTGCAGCTCGGCCTCGATCGCGGCGCCGAGCTGGCCGGGGCCGCCCTCGAACGCGCGACCGTTGATGAAGAAGTTCGGCGTGCCGCTGACGCCGGCCTCGGTGGCGACGCGCATGTCGGCGTCGACCTCCTTGGCGGCCTTGCCCGACTTCATGCACGCGTCGAGGGCGTCGAGGTCCATGCCCGCGGTCTCGGCCGCGGCGCGCAGGGCCTCGGGGCCCAGGCCGCTGGTCGACGCGAACACGGCGTCGTGGAAGCCCCAGAACTTGTCCTGCGCCACGGCGCACTGCGCCATCTCGGCGGCCGGTCGCGCGCTCGGGTGGAAGCTGAGCGGGAAGTGGCGGTAGCTGAAGCGCACGCGATCGCCGTAGCGCTCCTTGAGCCCGGTGACCGCGGTCGCGGCCCGCGAGCAGTACGGGCACTCGAAGTCCGAGAACTCGACGACGTGGACCTTGGCGTCGCGCGGACCGAAGCCGGCCGTGGTGTCCTCGTCGTGCAGGTCGAGCGGCGGCGCGGCCACGTCGGGCAGCATCCGTTCGATCGCCGCGCCCTCGCGCAGGCCGCCGAGGAGCGCCCCGATCGCGCGCTGGGTCGGCTCCTCGGTCATCGCGTTGATCACCTGATCGCGGACCTTGTCGAGCGGCGGTGCGGCGTCGGTCTTGTTGGCGTCGTAGAACGCCTGGATCTCCTCGTCCGTCGGCGGCTTCACCTGCTTGGCGATCTCGGCCTGCAGCCAGGCGCCGCCGCCACCCTCGAAGCCGGCCTTGGCGGCGGCGGCGTCGAGCAGGCGATCGTCGATCGCGTTGTCGAGCGCCTGCTTGCGCAGGCTCGCCACCTGATCGCAGTAGGTGCGCAGGGCGGCGGCCTCGGACTTGGCGAGGTCGGGGCCGAGATCGGAGGCGAGGAGCTGCTTGTCGCCGAGCTTGGCGACGACGGCCCCCGGGTCGAGCACGAAGCGCGCGGCCTCGCAGTTGGCCGCGCCGGCGCCCGCGGCCGCGGGCGTGGTCGGGGTGGTCGGCTTCGGCGCGGCGGCGACCGGCGGCGTCACGGGCTCGGGCGCGGCGTCGAAGGTCGGCTTGCCGCCCGCGGCGGCGCCCCGCCCCGGCGGCGGACTCGCGGCCTGTGACGTGCACGCGAGGGGGGACAGGCACACGGCCAAGGCGACCAGCAGGAACGAGCTTCTTCGCGACATCGGTTGGCCGCAAGCATGCGCTGGGCCGTGGCGTCCATCAAGCGCGATTCAACCCACGGGCGTGTAGGGCTCGCACATCGTCTCGTCGATCGCGCCGGTGATCGCGGCCGACAGCGACAGCTGCCCGGCCAGCACGAGATCGAGGTCGAACACGCTGCCGTCCGTCGCCTCGGGGATGGGCGTCTTGCCCTGGTAGGGCGTCGACCAGCCCGGCGTCACGTCCTCGCACTCGCAGCTGCCGCCGATCTGCGACGCGAACGAGAACGTGCGGATGCTCCCCTGCTGGAGTGCGTCGACCACCTCGTCGTAGCCGTGGGCGATGGCCACGCCGTTGGCGTTGGTCGGCCCGTCCCAGAAGGTGTCGTCGGTGGTGTGGATGATCATCCGCAGGGTTTCGTCCCCCGCGGATCGCCACTGGAACCCAGCGCCGGCGATGTACAGCGCGTCGAGGCTGTTCTCGGGCCAGGTGCTGTTGTCGTTGCCGCCGCCGACCTGCTGGTTGGTCGAGGTGAACGAGCTCCACTGCATGAAGTCGGCGCGCAGCGTCTCGACGTCGGGGTAGGGGGCGCCGCTGTTGAGGATCACGGCGTCGTCGACGAACACGACCAGGCCGTAGTGCGGCGGATTGGGCAACCCGAGCGCCGCGATGGTCTCGTCGACGACGAGGATGTCGTCGGCGAGCGTCGACAGGATGGGGCCCATCGACGTCGAGACGTCCATGACGAACACGATGTCGATGTCCTGCTGGCAGTCGTCGGTGCCGTCGACGTCGCCCTCGGTGGCGTTGGTGCCGACGCCGATGTCGAGCTTGTTCGTGCCGCCCGAGCTGTCGGCGACGCCGGTGTCGGTGCCGTCCGTCGTGGCCGCGGTGGCGCTCGCGTCGGTCACCGTGATCGTGGTCGCCGTGTCGTCCGCGTCGCGCTGCTCACCGCACGCGGCCAGCCCCGGGACGAGGTACCACCATCCACCGATCCATCGTCGTCTGCGCTGCATCTGCCCGACCCCCGCGCCCGAGTGTACGCAAGCCGAGCCGCGGGAGATGCTGGCGAAACCTCACGGCCCGATGCCGTCGGGGTGCCGATAGGCGTCGGGCACGACATCGAACGGCGCGCCGGACTTGTTCTTGATCACGTGATGATCGACGACGAAGGCGCCGCGAGGGTCACGCCGACGCCGAGGCTCGATGCGCATGCCCACCAGCGTGCCCAGGGAATCGGCGTGGGCGGGCTTCTCGGTGAGCAGGACGACGCGGGCGTCGTGTTGGCGGGCGAGCCCGAGCATGCGTCCGAGCCACGCGGAGATCGCCGGTGTCCCCGTGGCGTCGTCTTCGAGATCGAGGACGACCAGCCCGAAGGCACCGGAGCGCAGCAGCAGCTCGGCGGCCTTGCACATCCCCGCGCGCGCGGGGGCGGTCGCGATGTGCACGACGACGAGGGCGTCGAGATCGATGCCGGCCTCGTGGAGATCGGGCGGGAACAGCGGGCCGCCGGCGCGCTGGATCCAGGCGGCGGTGTCGCCCTGGGCCTGCACGTGACGTAGCAAGCGGACCGCCGTGCTGGTGCGCGCCGAGCCGCCCTCGGGTGAGCCCGAGAGCGGGCCCGAACACTCGACGATGCGGCCCGGGAGCAGGCGCTCGACCAAGTTCTCGTGGGGGTTCTCGTGGGGGCTCTCGTGGGAATTCGCGGGCTCGAGCGTGTGCAGCCGCAGGGGGGTGCTGGAGCGCAGCGCGACCATTCCCCGAGGGTGACTGAACACAAGATCAGTGTCAAGGCGTGGCCAGGCGCTCGGCGAGCACGGCGACGACGACCGCGTGCACGGCGGGTCGCTCGAGGTGGCGGAGCAGACCGAGCAGCGTGTTGCTGACGTCCTGCAGTCCGTGGCCGGCGAGACCCGAGGGGGTGAGCGGGCACGGGAGCGTCTCGCGGTGGATGCCGCGCAACAGCGTCCGAAGCTGCTCGGTGGTCACCTTCACGAGGCCGAGATCGAGGGCGTTGGTGGTCACGCGCGCGACACTAGCAGTACGATGGTCGCCCCGCGTGCACGATGCTGAAGACGAACCACGTGACGTCACGCTCACGTCCGCGGACGCGTCGCATGGTGGCGAGCGCGTCCGTGCGTTCGGCCGCGGTGAGGTCGTCGGTCGCTACGTCGTCATCGATCGCGTCGGCGAGGGCGGGATGGGGGTCGTCTACTCGGCCTACGACCCCGAGCTCGATCGCAAGCTCGCGCTGAAGCTCCTGCACCAGGCGACCGGCGAGCGCGCGGCGGCGCGGCGGCTCCGCCTGGTGCGCGAGGCGCAGGCGATGGCGCGCCTGTCGCATCGCAACGTGATCGTCGTGCACGACGTCGGCACCATCGACGATCAGGTCTTCGTCGCGATGGAGTTCATCGACGGTCGCAGCCTCGCGGTGTGGCTGCACGAGACCGGCCCGACCGGACGGCCGAGCTGGGACCGCGCGCTCGCGGTGCTCGTCGATGCGGGACGTGGCCTCGCGGCCGCGCACGACGCGGGACTCGTGCACCGCGACTTCAAGCCCGACAACGTCATGATCTCGCACGACGGTCGCGTGGTCGTGACCGACTTCGGCCTGGCGCGCGCGGCCGGGAACGCCGACGACTCGGGCCCGATGCCGGCTGCCGGCTCGGGCCGGGGCAAGCTCGCGGCGACCGTGACCGCGGCCGGGGCGATCATGGGCACGCCCGCGTACATGGCCCCGGAGCAGCACCTCGGGCAGCCCGCCGACGCGCGCAGCGATCAGTTCTCCTTCGCGGTCGCGACCTGGGAGGCGGTGTACGGCCAGCGGCCGTTCCCGGGCGACGACGTCGCGTCGCTCGCCTACCACGTGACGAGCGGCAACCTCCGCGAGCCGCCGAGCAAGGCGGGGGCGCCGACGTGGCTCGGTCGCGTGCTGGCGCGGGCGCTCGCGCTCGAGCCCCACCGCCGCTACGGGAGCATGCACGTCCTGCTCACCGAGCTCACCCGCGATCGCACGTGGCGACCGCGGTGGTGGGCGATCGCGACCGGTGTCGGCGCGGCGGCGGCGACGGGCGTGTACGCGGGCTTCATGCTCGACCGCGAGCCGGCACCGTGCGCCGCGGGCCGCAACCACGTGGCGCGCGTGTGGAACGAGGATCGCGAGGCGCGTCTGCGCGACCGCCTGCTCGGCTCCGGCCTCAGCTATGCCGAAGAACAGTGGCCGACGCTGCGCTCGGAGCTGCAGGCCTACGTCAAGGACTGGAACGCGGCGTACGTCGATGCCTGCGAGGCGACCCACGTGCGTGGCGATCAGTCCGAGACGCTGCTCGACGCGCGCATGTCGTGCCTCGCGGGGCGCCTCGGCGAGTTCTCGGCGCTCGTCGACGTGCTCGAGCGCGGCGAGCCGGCGGTGGTCGAGCGCTCGCTCGAGGCGGTGCAGGGGCTGCCGCGGCTGCGGGCGTGCTCGCACCTCGAGACGCTCCTCGATCCGGTGCCGCCCCCCGCGGATCCGGAGACCGCGGCCGCGGTCGAGGAGCTGCGCCCCGAGCTCGCGCGCGCCGTGGCGCTGCACCGCGCGGGGCTCGACGACGTCGGCATCGGTACGGCGCGCGATCTGGTCGCGCGCGCGGCCGAGCTCCACTACGACCCGCTGCACGCCGAGACCCTCGCGACGCTGGCCGACTACGAGTGGGCGCGCCACACGGGGGACGACGCCGAGCGGCACCTGCGGCAGGCGGTGACCCTCGCGCTGCGCGGGCGGGCCGATCGCATCGCCGCCCACGCCGCGGTGAAGCTGGTCGAGGTGCTCGGCCCGGATCCGGCCCGCGAGCACGAGGCCGAGGGCTGGGCCGAGATGGCCGACGCCCTGCTCACGCGCACCGGCGGAGATCCGGAGCTCGAGGTCGCGCTGGCGAGCCGACGGGCCGAGGTCGCCCGCACGCGCGGCGACCTCGACGGCGCGCGCGCGCAGCTCGAGCGGGTGCTCGCGGTGCAGGAGCGGACGTGGGGCGCCGACGATGCGCGCGTGGCCGACACCGCGGTCGCGCTCGCCGACGTGCTCTCGGCCGCCGGCGACGGCGCGCGGGCGAACGCGCTGCTCGAGCGCGCGCTCGAGATCCACGAGTACGCCGTCGGCCTCGATCACCCGCGCACGGCGGTGGTGCTCGCGCGCCTCGGGGCGCTCGCGCGGCGCCGCGGTGATCTCGAAGCGGCGATCGAGTACCTCGATCGCGCGCTGGCCTCGGGCGAGCTCGCGTACGGGCGCGATGGCTCCGAGCTCATCGGCCCGCTGCTGGACGAGGGCACCGTGCTGGCCGAGCTGGGCCGACACGCCGATGCCGCCCGATCCCTCGATCGCGCGCAGGCCCTCGCCGACGCACATCCCCACGCGGGCGCTGCTCTCGGTATCGACGTCGAGGCCGCGATCGCCCTGGCGCAGGCCGACGCCGCGATGGCCCGGGGCGATCCGGCCCAGGCACTCGAGCATGTCGCGCGCGTGCGGGTCGAGGACGCGGGCGAGTTCGCGGCCCACACCGCCGTGATCGCGGCCGAGGCCCTGCTCGAGTTCGATCGCGTCGAGGAGGCCCTCGCGCGCGCGCGTCAGGCCCAGCGCCTCGTCGACGTTCCCGGCGCGCGATCCTCCGTGCTCACCCTCCGCATGCTCGTCGCGATCGGCCGCGCCGAGCTGCGGCTCGGGGCGTCGACGCTTGCGGCCGAGGCCCTTCGCCGCGCGGTGACGGAGCTCGAGGGCGTGGGCGGCGTGGCCCCGGTCCTGCGCGCGCGAGCCCGCTTCGAGCTGGCCCGGGCGCTCGCGGGCGAGGGCGCGACCGCGGAGGCGATCGACGAGCTCGTGCGCGCGGCCCAGCGCGAGCTCACCGGATCCGATCCCCGGGTGCTGCTGCTGCGCGGCGAGCTGGCGACCTGGCTCGCCGGCCGCACGCCCGCCCGCGCTACTCCTCGATGATCTCGACGGGCGGCGTGCGGACGGTCGATCCGCCGCTGCGCAGGCCTCGGCCGACGAGGTACTGCTCGCGGCTGCCCGCGCGCGTGGCCTCGGCGTGGACCGCCCGCGTCTCGGAGAACGACTGGCGCATCTCGGTCAGCAGCCCCGGGAACCCGCCGCCCTGGAACACCTTCGCGGTGAAGTGGCCGCCGCGTCGCAGCACGCCCTTGGCGATCGTCAGCGCGCGGCCGCACAGCTGCTCGCTGTGGTACTGGTCGCTCAGTCGATCGCCGGTGGTGTGCGGCGCCATGTCGCTCAGCACCACGTCGAAGTGGCCGAACTCGGCGACCAGCGCCGCGGGATCGATCTCGTTCACGTCGCCCAGGCGCGGGTGCACCCAGCTCGGCAGCGCCAGCTCGCACGGCCGCAGGTCGTAGCCGACGACGAGGCCGCTCGCGCCGACGCGCTCGGCGGCGTACTGCATCCACGATCCCGGCCAGCAGCCCAGATCGAGCACGCGTCGGCCTGGCGCGAGGAGGCGATACTTCTGATCGATCTCCTGCAGCTTGAAGACCGCGCGGGCGACGAAGCCCTGGGCCTTGGCGCGACGATAGGCGTCGTCGTGCCGCGCGGACCGGTCATCGAGCTTGCCGCGCCGTCCCGCCATCATCGTCCTACCTTCGATCGAGCGCCGGGCTCGCGGACCCGAGGGTCCGCGAACCGATCGCAGATCGTCAGTTCTTCTCGCGCTTCTCGGTGCCCTGACCCTTGCGGGTCGCCACCTTGGTGGCGGCACGGACGACCACGTACTCGTTCGCGGCGCCGGGGACGGGGCCCCACACCAGCAGGACGCCCTGCTCGCCGAGGATCTTCGCGACGCGGAGGTTCTGCGTGGTCTGGCGGACCGAGCCCATGTGGCCGGGCATGCGCTTGCCGGGGTGCACGCGACCGGGCGTCAGGCGACAGCCGATCGATCCGCCGTGGCGGAAGTACTCGTGCGTGCCGTGGGTGTTCGGCTTGCCGCCGAGCTTGTGGCGACGCATCGAGCCGTGGAAGCCCTTGCCCTTGGTCGTGCCCATCACGTCGATGAACTGACCCTCGGCGAACAACTCGGGGGCGATGTCGCTGCCCACCGGGTACTTCGCGAGCGTGTCCGCCTCGACGCGGAACTCGCGGACGAAGCGACGCGGCGTGGCGCCGGCGGCCTTGAAACGACCGAGGTCGGCCTTGGTGAGACGCGAGGGCTTCTGCTCGTCGAAGCCGACTTGCAGCGCGGAGTAGCCATCGCGCTCCACGGTGCGGTGGGCGATCACGGTGTTGCCGCGCACGGAGAGCACGGTGACCGGAACGCGCGTTCCATCCTCGAGGAAGATCTGCGTCATCCCGAGTTTCTTCGCGAGCATGCCAGGTTGGAGATTCATGACGATCACTCTTCCCGCGCGCCCTTGGGGGCGCCTTTGAGGGTGGCGGGGCGGCAGACTATGGTGGAGGCGAGCGCGGCCCGTCAAGTGCCCGCCGGGCATCCGCGACCGCCTCGCGGACGGCGGCCCGGGGGTGGTACGCCCAGCGCCCCAGCGCCCGAAGGGCCCGGGCGTGGGCCTGGGAGCCCGCCGGGGCGATCCGAGCCAGCGCGTAGGCCGCCCGGACCCGCGTGATGGGAGGATTCCACCATCGCCGCAGGACCCCCTCGGCGGGGGCGATCGCGGCGGCCGCCGCGGGGCCGAGGTCCCCGAGGGCCTCGAGCGCGGTGTCCCGCTCGTGCCGTCGGCCCACCGCGGTGACCAGGCGCGCGACCGACTCGGCGCGGCCGTGGGCGGCCAGCGTCGTGGCCGCGGTCATGCCGGCGTCGCCGAGGGCGTGCTCGGATCGCAGGAGCACGGCGAGCGCCTCGAGCGAAGCGGGCTCGAGGCGTGGCAGCAACGCGAGCGCCGCGACGAGCTGATCACGAACCTCGGCGGAGTCCTCGTCGGCGAGCGCCGCGACGATGTCGTGCTCGGCGTCGGGATCGTCGACCTCGACGCGCGCGAGCGCGACCTGGAAGCGCACGTCGTCGTGGGGGCTCCGCCACGCCGCGCGCAGCCGCTCGATCACGCGGCTGTGGAGCGCCGCGTCGCGACCCCGGGCGGCGACGCCGACATACGACGTCGCGATGATCGCGGTCTGGTGCAGCCAGCGGGTGTCGTCGTCGGCGCGATCGATCGCGACCCACACCGCGGCGCGCTCGAGGACCTCGGCGCGGCCGAGTGCGCCGAGTCCGATCGCCGCTTGACCCGCGATCTCGACGACGCCGTCGTCGAGCGCGGTGGAGAGCCGGGCGCACGCCGCTGCGACGTCGACGTGATCGGCGTCGTCGCAGTACGCGGGGCCGGGGCGGCCGAGCGCGGCGAGCAGCGCGGGCGCGAGGTTGCGGACGCCCGCGGCGCGCACGGCCGCATCCCCGTGGGCCGCGTCGCGCAGCGCCGCCGCGAGCGTCATCTCAGGCGCCAGCACGGTCGTCACTCCACAGCTCGAGCAGGGCGGCCTCGAAGGCGAGGCGCGCGTTGGCGTTGCGCTCGAGGCGGGTCTGCAGCTCGAGCAGCGTGTCGGTGGCGCGGGTCCACTGCTCGCGATCGCCGGGGAGCGCCGCGACCTCGGGGATGCCGTCGCGCCCGCGCAGGCGCTCGCGGAGATCGAGCAGCCACAGCTCCGTCGTGCGCATCACCGCCTGGCGCTCGCGGGCGGGCTTGCCGGTCGGCGGGCCCGCCGTCGCGGTCGCCCACGCGGTCGACAGCGGCGAGGCCTCGCCGGCGAAGATGGCCGCGGGCCCGCGGTTCGCAGCGGTCGCGGCCTCGCGCAGCAGGGCGTGGGTCGCGTCGAGCGTGGGGTCGAGGGCGAGGTCGCACGCGGCGCCGGGGCTGCCGTCCGCGAGCCGGATCGCGAGGAGCCGCCGCGCTGCGGGGATCTCCGCGGCGTCCGTGCGCTGCGCGAGCGCGGCGTCGAGGGCCACCGCGACGTCGTCGTCCTGCAATCGACCGAAGCGGACCGTCGCGCACCGCGACAGGATCGTCGGCAACAACCCGTCGAGCGCGCTGGCCACGAGCACGAAGTACACGCCGGGCCGCGGCTCCTCGAGGGTCTTGAGCATGGCGTTGAAGGCCTGGTCGGTGATCGCCTCGGCGGGATCGAGCACGACCACGTGGGCGTCACCCTCGAACGGCGCGAGCAGGAGCCGCGTTGCCAGCTCGCGTGCAGCCTCGACCTTGATCTTGCCGCCCGGCGCCTCGGGCACGATCCACTCGAGGCCCGCGTGGCGATCGGTGTCGATGCGGTGGCAGGTCGGGCACGCACCACAGCCGCGACCCGGGGCGATCGGGCAGTGCAGCGCGCGGGCGAGCGCGCGCGCGACGGTCGCCTTGCCCACGCCCTTGGGCCCGACGAACAGCATCGCGTGGTGCAGCGTCCCGCGCTCGAGGGCACGCGTCAGCTGTGCGAGGGCCACCGCGTGGCCACGCACGGCATCGAACCCCGTCGCAGTCGCTTCGATTCCCACCGGCGGCGCGCGAGGATACACCGAAGCTCGCCCGAGGTCGCGCGGCCACTGGCGGGGCGCCTGCGAGTTGGTACGCTAGCGCGATGACGCGAGCGACCCGACCCAGGCCCCCGAGGGCCGCCCGCGAGACCAGGAGTGCGCGATGAGTGACAACAAGCCCGGGCTGCTCAGCCGCCTGAAGAACTCGATCTCCAGCACGCTCACCAGCGCCGTCGATGCGGTCTCGGATCCGGGGCAGGAGGTCGCGCTGATGCTCGACGACCTCGCGACGCAGATCCAGTCCGCCGAGCGCGACCTCCACCAGGCCGTCGTCGACCGCAAGATGATGGAGCGCAAGGTCGAGACCCTCGCGAAGGACGAGGGCGACTGGCAGCGGCGCGCCGAGCAGGCCCTGCGGCTCGACAACGAGGATCTCGCGCGGCAGGCCCTACGCCGCAAGACCGAGCTGACGGCGCAGCTCGCCGAGACGCGGCTCGCCCACGAGGAGCAGGGCCGGCTGGTCGAGGCGATGCAGAAGAACATCGCCACCTCCAAGCAGAAGCTGAAGATGTTGAACCTGCGCCGTGGCTCGTTGATGGCGCAGGCCCGCGCCGCCAAGCGCGGCGTGGCGCCCGGGCAGATCGGCGACGGCGGCACGCTGTCGCGCATGGAGGAGATCGAGACCCGCATCGCCTCGCTCGAGGCCCTCAACGAGGTGCAGGCCGAGATGTCCACCGAGGTGCAGGATGCCGAGCTCGACGCCAAGCTCGCGGCGCTCGAGGGCGACAGCAAGGTCGACGACGAGCTCGCGGCGCTCAAGGCCCGGATGAAGGCCCAGCAGAGCCTGCCGTCCGGCAGCAGCGACTGACGTCGCATGGGCGGATCGGCGATGCGCGGCCTGGTCCCCGGGGCCGCCGGGGTGTGGTTGCTGCTCGCGCTCGCGTTCGGCCTCGACGCGCCGTACTTCGAGCAGACGCGCAACGCCAACGAGCGCCCGCGCGTGATGCAGGCGATGGCGCTCGTGGACGCGGGCGAGTGGGCGATCGACGGGCCCGCCGTGCGCGGGCTCGAGGCCGGACCCGACACCGCGCGCTCGAAGCACGACGGTCGGCTGTATCCGAACAAGCCCCCGGGCGCGACGCTCGCGGCCGCGGTCGGCTATCGCGGCGCGGTCGCGCTGGCGGGACCCGAGGGGCCGACGCTGCGCGAGGTCACCGGGTGGGGCCGCTGGGTCGGCGGGGCGATCCCGACGCTGCTCCTCGCGGTGGTGCTGTGGCGCCGCCACGCCGGCGTGTACGGCGTGGGCGCGACGATGGCGGCCGTGCTGACGTGGGCCCTCGCCACGCCCGCGGTCGTCTACGCGCACCTCCTCTATGGTCACGCGCTCGCGGCGATGTTCCTCCACGTCGGCATCACGGCGGTCGCCGCGGGGATCGAGCGCGACGCGGCGCGCGAGCGCTGGGGCCTGTGCGCCCTCGGTGGCGCCCTCGCGGGGTCGGCGGTCGCGGTCGAGTACGTCGCGGCGTTCGCAGCGATCCCGATCGGCCTGGTGCTGATGTCGCGGTGGCGCGCCCACGCCGGCATGCCGTCCGCGATCGCGGCGGCCCTCGTCGGCGCCCTCGTCCCGGTCGCGCTGCTCGGCGCGTATCACCACGCGGTCTTCGGGTCGGCGTTCTCGACCGGCTATCAACACGCGACCGTCGCCGACTTCGCCAGCAAGCACGGCCAGGGCCTGCTCGGGCTGGGCTGGCCGACGTGGCACGGGATCTCGGTGCACCTGCTGTCGCCCGACGGGGGGCTGCTGTGGTGGGCGCCGCTGGTCGTCCCGGGGTTGTACGGCCTGGTCCTCGTCGCCCGCGACGACGCGCGTCGCTTCGAGGGGCGCGTGCACCTCGGGCTCGTGCTGTTGTTCCTGTGGATCAACGTGAGCCTGTCGTTCGAAGGCGGCTGGCGCGTGGGCCCGCGGTACTTCGTGCTCGCGCTGCCGTCGTTCGTCCTGGGCTGGGCCGAGCTGTACGCGCAGACCCGGACGCGCGCGCCGTGGACGACGCTGCTCGTGGGGCTCGGGGTGTACGGCGTCATCGTCAACGGTCTCGCGGCGAACCTCTGGCCCCACCTCGACCTCACCGCCGTCGATGCACCGGTCGCCGAGGTGCTGCTGCCGCTGTGGCGCGGCGATCTGCGGCCCTATGTCGGCTGGGGGGTGGTCTCGGGCCTGCGGACCGATCTCGTCACCGTCGTCGTGGGTGCATCGGTGATCGGTTTCGCGCTGGTCTGGGCCCGCGCGGTCGAGCTCACGCTGCGCACCAGCCTCGCGCTGCTCGGTGGGTTGGTGCTCGGTGTCTCGCTCGTCGGCATGCACGAGTTGCTGCCGCGCAACCCGAAGGCGGAGCGCAACCTCGCGTACATCGAGAAGGTCTGGGAGCCGCGCGAACAGGCCGGTCGCACGGTGACGCTGCCACCGTTGTCGGGCGCCGCGAAGCCGGTGCAACGGGTGGTCCCGAGTCGGTCCGCACCCCAATAGGTCCATTGCTCCCGCGGCGAAATGACCTTCCCGCGGCATCGTCGAAGTTGTACGGTCGGTCACGACCGCAGCCGAGCGTCACGTTCGGGTCGTGACGCCGTCCACCCCTCGGAGAACCTGTGATGTTGATCCACGCGCTCCTGCTCCTCGCCCTCCAGCACGAAGGCGTCGACGCCGACGAATTCACGTCGAGCGCCGCCGGTGATGATGCGTCGGAGGACGCGCTCGAGTACGGCATGTTCGTCGATGTCGACGCGGCCGAGCCGGCCGCTCGCGCCAAGCCGACACCGGGCCGCGCGACCGCGAAGACCACCGCGCCGAGGACCACTGCGCCGAAGACCACCGCGCCGAAGACCACCGCGGCCCCGATCAGCGCCCGCGCCGTGCGCGTCGGGCCCCCGCCGCGCCCCGGTCGCGCGGTGCCGGGCCGCACGCGGGCCGTGCCCGCCGGCAAGGTCGACAAGCACCCCGCGGCGAAGCGCGCCCCGGCTCGGCTGCCGGTCACGGCGTTCGCCACGAAGAAGAACCGCGCGGAGCTCGACAAACGCGAGCGCGCGGCGCCCAAGCAGGTCCAGACCAAGCTCCGGGATCTCCGGGCCGTGATCAAGTCGAAGAAGCGCAGCTTCAAGGTCGGCTACACGCACGCGATGGATGTGCCGCTCGCCAAGCTCACCGGCCTGCGCGAGCTGCCGGCGCCCGAGCAGCTGAAGCTCATGCGCGCCCAGAACGAGCGCGCGACGACCATTCTGCGGGCCCGCGGTGTGAAGCGGGCGCCGAACCTCATGCAGCGCGCGCTCCATCGCGCCAAGCCGGTCCGCCCCGACGGCGTCGTCGGCGGCAAGGTCAGCGCGATCGTCGAGCCCGAGAAGGGCAAGAGCTCGGACAACGTCGATCAGCCCGTGACGCCGCTCGTCGGCGACGCGGTGTGCTCGCCGACGTCGACCGCGTTCACCTGGAAGGACTACCTCGCGCCGCCGCGATCGCAGGCGAGCTGTGGCAGCTGCTGGGCGTTCGCGACCATGGCGGTGTTCGAGGGCGCGACCGCGATCGCCAACGGCTTCGATCCCAAGCTCGACTTCTCGGAGCAGTACATCGTCGACTGCGCCACCCACAAGGACTTCGGCGACATCGGCGACTGCGGCGGTGGTTACACGCCGTTGGTCTACGACTGGTTGATGGACAAGGGCGCGGTGCTCGAGGAGGAGGTCCCGTACCTCAACCGCAACGGGCAGTGCAACGCGAAGCTGAAGCCGAGCCAGAAGATCGTCGCGTGGGGCTTCGTCGATCCGAACCGGATCCAGCCGAGCGTCGACGACATCAAGGCGGCGCTGTGCAAGCACGGTCCGGTGTCGTCGTCGGTCTACGTGACCCCGGCCTTCAGCGCGTACACCGAGGGCGTCTTCGACGAAGGCGCCGACGGGCAGCCCAACCACGCGGTCGTCATCGCGGGCTGGGACGACAAGCGCGGCGCGTGGCTCGTCCGCAACTCGTGGGACACCTGGTGGGGCATGGATGGCTACATCTGGGTGAAGTACGGCAGCAACGAGATCGGCACATCGGCGGCGTGGGCGGTGGTCGAGCCCGATGTGCCCGAGCCGAAGATCCAGACGTTCAAGGCGCGCAAGCTGAGCGTGCGCAACAAGACCGGCGCGGACCTCAAGGTGTTCGTGCAGTACAAGTCGGGCAAGACGTGGGCGCCGGCGAAGCCGGCCGAGGGCGCCGACGCGCTGGCGTTCACGATCGCCGACGGTGCCGAGGCGCTGCTCTCGGGCCTCGAGGTCTCCGGGGACAGCGCGCTGCCGCTGGTCGCGTCCGACGTGCGCCTGTGGGCCGAGACCAAGGGCGCGAAGGTCACGTGGACCAAGTACAAGGGCAAGAGCCTCGATCTCACCCCCAAGGGGAGCTACAAGGCCACCGAGCCCGAGACGTTCATCTTCACGTTCGATCCCGAGAACGCCGATGCTGCGCCCAAGTCCGAGCCGACCAAGGGCCTGTCCGCAGACGCGCTGTTCGACGAGGCGTACGCCGCGTTCGACGGGGGCAAGTACGCCGACAGCCGCAACATGTTCTCGGACTTCCTCACCCAGTTCCCCGGCCACGCGCGCACGCCCGAGGTCCGCTTCTGGCTCGGGTACGGGTTCTACATGGAGAGCAAGTTCTACGAGGCGCTGATGGAGTGGTACGACGTCACCGTCACCTATCCGGACGACGACTTCGTGGCCTACGCGCTGTTCTACTCGGGCCTGGCGTACACCGCCCGCGGGCAGTGCGATCTCGCGGTGCAGTGCTACGACCTCGTCGCGCACGCCGGCTACCCGTCGGCGACCGAGGAGTGGATCGCCGCGGCGAAGGAGCAGATCGACGACGTCACCAAGGGCGCCTCGAAGGCGTCCTGCGGCTAGTCGACGGCAGACGGGGCCTCGCGCCTCAGCCTCGGCGGCGACGCCAGCCGAGGCACGACAGGCCGAGCAGCCACAGGGCTGACTCGGCCGTCGCGTTTCCAGCGACCGAGCAGCCACGCTTCTCGTTCGGCGCGACGACGGGTGGATCGCCGCCGTCCGTCCGCGGCGGCTCGACGCCCGTGGCCCCCGCCGTGTCGCCGTCGGGCGCGGGCGCGGCGCCCGGCTTGCACGCGAGGCAGGGGCCGCACGTGGTCTTCGGCGGCGAGCCGCCGGAGTAGTCGAGCTCGCAGCACTCGTCGGGCTGACACGATCCCGGCTCGCTGCGCTTCTCGGCGCGTCCGGCGTGCTGCACGATCCGATCGGCGCTGCACGGCGCGCCCTCGGCCTTGCCGACGCATGCCTGCACGGCGGGGTTCTTCTCGTCGGCCGCGGCGGTCGCGGTGGTCGCGGCGGCGGAGATGACGAGGGCGAGGGCGAGGGTCAGCGGGGGCAGGAGACGCGCGAGCACGGCGACGAGCATCGCATGGCCGTCGTGGTCGGCCAACTGCACGGGCCGCGCGAGTCGAACGGGACGCTCGCCCTTCACGCGATCGGGCGCGGGCGTCCGGCCCGCGGGCGGGCCTGCTCAAGTCTGGACGGGCCCGGGGCGATGCTCCACCCATGCACGCCGCCGCCCTCGAGTTGGCCCAGCGAACCTCGACGACGGCGGGACCCTTCGCCGTCAGCCTCGCCCAGGACTGCCGGAGCATCGCCCAGACGATGCGGATGGGCGAGCTCGGGGAGGCGCTCGCGACGTTCGAGTCGACCACCGATCGCCTGCAGCGGTTCCTGACCTTCGTGGTGGTGACCTCGGAGCTGCTGCGCGCCGAGTCGCCGTCGATCGGGATCATCCTCGCCGACTACGGTCGGCGCGTGCTCGCGCTGCTCGACCGGGTCCAGGTCGCGCTGGATCGCAACGACCTCGTCGACCTGACGCTGGTGCTCGAGCACGGGCTCGGGCCGGCGCTCGGCGACTACCACGGCTACGCCATGCACGTCAGCGTGGCGCTCGCAGGCCGCCACGCCGCGTGATCGATCGCCGACGCCGACGCCACGCCCGATCCGCGAACAGCGAGAGGCTCGCGCCGAGGCCGAAGAGCGCCAGGCCGAGGGCGAGGGTCCGCGGCAGGTCGCGCGGTCGCTCGCGCGGCTCGTCGGGGGTCGGTGCCTCGGCGAGCGCGAGCGTGACGGCGGTGTCGCCGGCGCAGATCCCCGCGACCACGGCGCGGACGCGATCGTCGAGATCGACCGGCGAGGTGGCGTTGCGTCGCCCCGCGACGACGACGTGGGCGACCACGGACGGCGCGCGCACCTCGGTCTCCGGGTGCTCGACGTCGACGCGGACGTCGTCGATCCAACCGGTGGCACGCAGCGCGGCGGTGATCTCTCCGGAGCGCGCGAGCTCGAGCCTCGCGGCCTCGCCCTGGCGCGTCGGCACCAGCGTGGGATCGCCGAACAGCGCGGCCTTGTCGGGTGGGCGTCTCTGGGGCGTCGGGCTGCTCGCACCGCACGCAGCGAGGGCGACGAGGCAGCACGCCGACCAGCGGGCGGGACGGAGGCGGCGCATGGGGCCGATGGCAACGCCTCGGGGCCGACGGGTCAAGATTCCGGCCGGCCCGGGGGTCCGCGGGGCGACGCGGTCGGTCGCTCGCCGCCGGCGACGGGCGTCGACCCGGTCGGCCGCGGCCTCGGCTCGGTGCCGGGGACGTCGGGCTTCGCCATCGCGGCGGCGAGCTTGGCCAGCAGCCGCGCGTGGTGCCGCGAGATCGTGCTGACGTTCACGCCGGTCTTGGCGGCGTACTCGTGCATGCTCAGGCCGTCGACGTAGAGCGCCGTGATCATCGCCTGGCTCTCGGCGTCGGCGCCGTCGACGAGCCGGCGTAGCCGCGTCAACGCCTGCGAGCGCGCGATGCTCTCCTCGACGCTGTCCTCGGGGTCGGCGACGAGCTCGGGGTCGACCGGGGCGAGCCGCGCGAGCATGACCGCGGCGGTGGTCTGCGCGACGATCTCGGCCGCGGCGGCGACCCGCTCGCGGAGGCTCCGGGGATCGCTGACGTCGGGCGATGGCTGGCTGCGCTGGGCCTGATCGAGCAGGGCCTGCGAGGCCTGCAGCGCCCGCAGGGCGCGGGCGCGACGGCGGACCTGCGGCGCGGCGCGGCGGGCCGCGTCGATCATGGCGCCGCGCACCCGATAGTGGGCGAAGCCGGCGAACGGCACCCCACTTTCGGGGTTGTAGCGCATCGCGGCCTCGATGAGGCCCTCGCAGCCGGCGCTGTGCAGCTCGTCGGCGCTCGCGTGCGAGACCCCCGTCGCGAGGATGCGCGCGAGCACGGCGACCTTCGGCAGGTACTGCTCGACGAGGCGCGACTGCTCTGCGGTGAGCGCGGTCATTCGGGCGGCGTCGTCTGGGTCTGCAGATCCCGCAGGTGCTTGCGCAGCGCCCACTTCTGCTCGTCGGTCATGTTGTGGAAGCGGATGCCCATGTCGCGCGGCGAGCTGCGGACGACCACGCCGACGAGCGGGAGGTTGGCGCGCAGCGACGGGAACGTGAGCACGATCTGCACCTCGGTGCCGGCGCTCTCCCATCCCGCGCCCCAGAACGCGCAGCCGCCGAGGCTGATGTCGCCCAGCGAACGGCACAGCACGACCTCCTCGCCGATCACGTCGGCGTGGGCATCGATCGCGAACCGCGGGTGGAGGCGGGCTTCGACGGTCACCGTCGGTCGATGATAGCCGCAATGGCCGCCCTGACCGATTGACGAATCGTTCGACGGGGTGACAGCGTCCCGGAGGATCGCCTGACAAAATGTCACCCGGCCGCGCGACAGCCCGGCCGCATCGGGCGACAAGTGTGCTCAACCCAACGGCTTTGACGCCGCGGGCGCGGCGCATCGCGGCTTGCAAACCCTTGCGTCCGCGGACCTGCCAGCGGTATGGCTTGCTCGGCTCGGGCTGCGGCCTCCTCCACCATGCGATTGCGACTGACCCGTCTCGCCCTGTGCCTGCTCCCGCTGGTCGCCATGCCCATCGTCGGGTGCAAGAAGGAACCGACGATCCCCGGCACCGAGATTCCCGACACCGAGGTGAACCGGGACATCCTCGCGGTGCTCGAACGCTACCGCACCGCGTTCGTCCGGCGTGACGCGGCGGGCGTGCTCGCGACGGCGCACCCGACGTACTACGACACCGCCGGCACCGACGATCCGGGCGACGATCTCGAGTACACCGAGCTCGGCGTCGTGCTCCGCGAGCGCATGGCCCAGCTCGAGTCGGTGCGCTTCACCATCGACTACCTCGAGATCAGCGTCATCAAGGACCGAGCGACGGTGCGCGCGTGGATCGACGCGAGCTTCCGCCTGCAGCCCATCGCCGACGAGGTGGGGGCGGTCGAGGTCGACGGCAGTCACACGCGCAAACAGGACCACGCGATGTTCGAGCTGATCCGCGACGGACGGGCCTGGCGGATCACTCGCGGACTGTAGCGGTCGCGGTCGCGGCGGTGTCGCCGGCCGTCGAGAAGAACGCGATCCGGCGCCCCCACTCGGCCCACTGCGCGACGTAGCCGTGGGGCTGGTCCGGATCGCGGGCGAGACGGGCGAGCACCGCACGGGCGTGGTCCCAGCGTCCCAGCAGCGTGTACGACTCGAGCAGGGCGACGCGCGCGGCGCGGACGAACTCGGGCGTCGGCAGCCCTGCGCCGTCGTCGACCAGCGCGCGCTCGAGGTGTCCCGCCGCGCCGAACGGGCGCTCGGCCCCGAGGAGCTGACGCCCGAGGAGGTACTCGCCGGTCGCGGCGAAGCGCGGGTGCCGGGCGATCTCGCGGGCGGCCCAGCTCGCGGTGACCGTGCGGACGATCTCGTCGTCGGTCGCGTCGAACGGGGAGAGGTAGGCGAGCACGGCGGGCACCAGCTCGGGGTTCGCGGCCGCGAACTCCCGCAGCTGCAGCGTGCGCAGCCGGGCCTCCGACTGCGGCAGCGCGAGCGCCACGCGATACGCCGCGAGGGCGGCGTCGGTCCGGCCGAGGCTGAGCTCGACGTCGCCGAGCCGCTCGGCGATCGCGGCCTGGATGCTCGTCGTGAGATCGGTGCCCTGCGCCAGGCCCGACAGGACGCCGCGCGCGTCGTCCCAGCGGCCGTCGACGGCGAGCGCGTGCGCGAGCCCGAGGCCGTGCTCGGGCTGCGCGGGCTCGAGCGCGCAGAGATCGCGATAGTCGTCGATCGCCTCGGCGAAGCGACCGCGGGCCAGCGCGCGATCGATCTCGCCGCGCAGCTCGGCGGTCCGGTGCGCGCAGGGGCGCTCGAACACGGAGGGCCGACGGAAGCGCTGCGCGGCCGCGGCGACGTCGTCGTCGGTGACGCCGCCACGACCGTCGAGGAAGGCGATCCACTCGCGCTCGAGCTCCGCGAGCGCGGTGCCATAGGCGGCGTCGAAGTCGCCGGCGCTGCGGTACAGCACCGCCATCGGCTCGAACCCGCGGGTCTCGACGAGGTACAGACAGAACGAGCCCGCAGCCGTGTACGCCACCTGCGACGCCTTGGTGAAGAAGCCCGGGCCCATGATCGCGGCCATCGGCGGCAGCTTCTCCAGGCGGCGCAGGACGCCGGCCTGGTCGTGGAGATCGAGGCGCTCGGATTCCCGCGGCGCCATCGCGGTCGCGAACCCCTCGATGAGGCCCATGTTCAGGCGGCCGCCGGACAGGCTCACGCCGAACCACGGATCCCCGATCGTCGCGCCGAAGATGTGCGCGAGCTCGTGGTGCAGCACGGGGTGGGGGAAGGCGCGGTGGTCGAGGTAGATCTGCCGCCGCCACGGTGCGGCGACCTGCACCGTGCCCGCGCCCATCTGCCGGCGCTTCTGATCGGTGTTGGCGAACACGAAGCTCTGGACCTTGCCGTCGGGCTCGCGGCCGCCCATCGCGTCGCGCAGCTGCGCCCACGCGAATTCGTGCTCGAGGGCGATGGCGTCGATCGTCCGCGCGTCGGCGGAGCGCGGCGCGTAGTAGATGATGAAGTGCTCGGTCTCGCGGCTGCCCGAGAGCACCTCGGTGATCGACGCGAGGTCGGCGGTGAAGCCGTGGCTCGAGCCGCGCAGGCCGATCCACGCCGTCGCGGTCGCGAGGATTGCGATCGGCAGGCCGCGCAGCGCCGCCGTGCGCGGGGCGGGCCGGACCCACCGCAGGTCGGGCCCGAGCCACGCCCAGAGCCCGAGCACCGCCGCGGTCGCGCCCAGCAGGTTGTAGGCCCGGAAGCGCAGGTACGTGTCGCCGACGCTGACCGCCTCGTCGTAGACCGAGCCCGAGAAGTAGCCCCAGAACGGATCGAACGCGAACACGACCGGGTCCGCGATGAGGCGCCAGACGCCGATCGCCGTCGACGCGAGCATCGGCAGCGCGCCCAGGGCCAGGGCACGGGTGCGGGTCGTTCCCAGCAGGCCGCCGTAGAGCCCCGCGAGGACTCCGAGCGCGCCGCTGCAGCACGGGCCGGCGAGGAAGAACGCGGCGCCGCCGAGGGGCTCGCACGCCGGCTGCCACAGCTGGCCGAGGATCGGGATCGCGAAGGCGAGGCCGAGGAGCACGCCGAGCTCGGCGAAGGCGTCGCGCAGCAGGGCGCGCAGGGGCGTGGCGCCGCCGTTGGCCCGCGCGCCGCGGACCGCATCGACGCCGATCGCGATGCCGCCCGCGGCGGCGATCGGGCCCAGGACGAACGCGTGCTCGTAGCCCAGCGTCCCGACCAGCGGCGCCGAGGTGAGGCCGAGCCCCAGCAACACGGTGGCGACGAGGCGTCGGAACCGGGCGCTGCGCCACCGAGCTCGCCAGGCGATCGCCACGATCGACCAAGGCTAGGGTCGGGCGTCGGAGCTGCGCAACACAAATCCGCCGCGCTTGCGCCGGGCCGCGGCCGCCTGCGAAGCTCGTCGTCGATGTACGCCGCGTGGTTCGGGTGTGTCGCGGGCTGTCCGGCCCGCCTGTCGCTGTCCGAGGTCGTCTACCGCTGCCCGAGCTGCGGCGGGCTGCTCGAGGTCGTCCACGACACCCAGGCGCTGCGCGCACGCTCGGCGGCGGCGTGGATGAAGCTGTTCGACGAACGCTGGCTGCGCACGACCTGGCCGTACGGCTCGGGCGTGTGGGGCAAGAAGGAGTGGGTCGCCCCGCACCTGGACGACGACAACGTCGTGTCGCTGCTCGAGGGCGGCACCAACCTGTTCTGGGCCGAGCGCTACGGGCGGTCGATCGGGCTGTCGGACCTGTGGATCAAGCAGTGCGGCACCAGCCACACCGGGTCGTTCAAGGACCTCGGCATGACCGTGCTCGTGTCGTGCGTGAAGCAGATGATCGCCGACGGCAGGCCGATCCGCGCGCTGGCGTGCGCGTCGACGGGCGACACCTCGGCGGCGCTCGCGGCCTATGGCGCCGCGGCGGGGATCCCCGTCGTGGTGCTGCTGCCCGAGGCGAAGATCAGCGCCGCGCAGCTCGTGCAGCCCCTGGCGAACGGCGCGATCGTCTGCTCGCTCGCGACCGACTTCGACGGCTGCATGCGCGTGGTCCAGCGGCTCACCGAGGACCCGACGATCTACCTCGCCAACTCGATGAACAGCCTGCGGGTCGAGGGCCAGAAGACGATCGCCGTCGAGCTCGTGCAGCAGTTCGACTGGGCCATCCCCGACTGGGTGCTCGTGCCCGGGGGGAACCTCGGCAACGTGAGCGCGATCGCCAAGGGCTTCCTCCAGCTGCAGGAGCTCGGGATCATCGATCGGCTCCCGCGGCTGGTGTGCTGCCAGGCAGAGCACGCCAACCCGCTGTACCGCGCCTACCAGCGGGCAAAGGCCGCGGGCCGGGCGATGCAGCCCGAGGACTTCGCGCCGATCACCGCGACGCCCACGCTCGCGTCCGCGATCCAGATCGGCGATCCGGTCAGCCGTGGCAAGGCGATCACCGCGCTGGCCCGCTTCGACGGCGTCGTCGAGCAGGCGAGCGAGGCCGAGCTCGCCGACGCGGTCGCCCGCGCGGATCGGACCGGGATGTTCAACTGCCCGCACACCGGCGTCGCGCTGGCGTGCCTGGAGAAGCTGGTGAAGGCCGGCACGATCGCGCCGCGTGACCGAGTGGTCGTGATCTCGACGGCGCACGGCCTGAAGTTCACCGAGTTCAAGACCCGCTACCACGAGGGGACGCTCGACTTCCCCAGCGCGCACGCCAACCACCCGGTGCGCATGGACGCCGACCCCGACGCGGTGGTGGCCCGGCTGCACGCGCTGCTCGACGCCAGCGCCTGAAACGAAGAACGGCGCGCAGCCCGGTGGGGCGGCGCGCCGTCGAGGCGGGCAGGGGAGCGCGCGGCTCAGCGCTTGCTCATCGGCACGTAGTCGCGGGCGTCGCTGCCGGTGTAGATCTGACGCGGACGCGAGATCTTCTGCTCGGGGTCGTCGAGCATCTCCATCCACTGCGACAGCCAGCCCGAGGCCCGCGGGATCGCGAACAGCACCGGGAACATCTCCATCGGGAAGCCCATCGCCTGGTAGATGAGGCCCGAGTAGAAGTCGACGTTGGGGTAGAGCTTGCGCTTGATGAAGTAGTCGTCCGACAGGGCGATCTTCTCGAGCTCGAGGGCGATCTCCAGCAGCGGGTTCTTGCCGGTGACCTCGAAGACGTCGTCGGCGAGCTTCTTGATGACCTTCGCGCGCGGGTCGTAGTTCTTGTAGACGCGGTGGCCGAAGCCCATCAGCTTGCCCTCGCCCTTCTTCACCGACTCGATGAACGCGGGGATGGCCTTGACGTTGCCGATCTTCCGGAGCATCCGCAGGACGGCCTCGTTGGCGCCGCCGTGCAGGGGGCCATAGAGGGCGGCGCTCGCCGCCGCCAGCGAGACGTACGGGTCGGACTCGGCCGAGCCCACGCCGCGCGCGGCGCTGGTCGAGCAGTTCTGCTCGTGGTCGGCGTGCAGGATGAACAGCACGTCGAGCGCGCGCTCGAGCACGGGGTTCGGCTTGTAGTTGGGCTCGGCGATCTGGAACATCATCGCCAGGAAGTTGCCCGGGTAGCTCAGCGAGTTGTCCGGGTACACGTACGGCCGCCCCAGCGAGTGCCGGTAGGCCCACGCGGCGATGGTCGGCATCTTGGCGATGATCCGGACCGCGTGCTGCTTGCGGATGTCCGGGTCGCGGATGTCCTTCGCGTCGGTGTAGAAGGTCGACAGCGTGGCGAGGAACGCCACCAGACGGCCCATCGGGTGGGCGTCGTAGCGGTAGCCCTCGAGCGCGCGCTTGAGGAACTCGTGGACGAACGTGTGGGTCGTGACCGAGTGCTGCCAACCGGCCAGCTGGGTCGCGTTCGGCAGCTCCCCGTGCATGAGGAGATACGCCACCTCGAGGTACGTCGACTGCTCGGCGAGCTGCTCGATCGGATAGCCGCGGTAGCGCAGGATGCCGGCGTCACCATCGAGGTACGTGATCGCCGAGCGACACGACGCCGTGTTCATGAAGGCCGGGTCGTAGCTCATCAGCCCGAAATCGTCCGCAGCGACCTTGATCTGGCGCAGGTCTGCGGCACGAATCGCTCCGTCGGCGATGGGGAGGTCGTAGGTCTTCCCGGTGCGGTTGTCGGTAATCGTGAGCGTGTCGGCCATGCAGGGCTCCTGTTCGCGGTCGCGCGAACTATACGGGCAGGGGACGAGGGCACTCAACGTCGAAAAGCGCCGTTCGAGGCCGCGGGGACGCTTGGTTTGGGTCGGGCGACCCGTTTCGTGAGGGCGCGTCGCGCGGGGCGTCCGATTCGCGGACACGATGCGCCACCCGATGGCCCGTGCGAGGCGCACCGCGGCCACACCGGGGGCGATCTAGCTCGGTGGGACGTCGGGGGTGAAGACCTGGATGCGCGTCGTCGGGGCGCCGCTGGGGTCCGACCCGCCGACGACGAGGGTCGCTCCACCCTCGAGCGGGACGAGCTGACCACCCCGTGCCCGAAGGGCGGCGCGGGGATCTCCGGCGGCGAGGCTCTCGCGCTCGAGGGGCAAGAGGACGCCTTCGCCCTGCGCGTAGACCGCGACGTCGTCGACGAACCACCGCGGCGACGCCATCGGCGGATCCAACAGCGCCGCGCGCTCCTCGATCGCCGCGCTGCCGTCGGCCCCGAGGGTGACCACGAGCGCGTCGCCGGACGGCGTCGCGTCGCGCAGGCCACCGCCGCACAGCACCCGCACCGCGTCGCCGTCGCGGCCGCGATCGAGCTGGACGCAGCGACCGTCCGACCACTTGCCGGCCGGGCCGAGGGCCGCGGCGGCGCGCACGAGGTAGATCGCCGAGCGGCCCGCGTCGTCGGAGCCGAACAACACCACGTCCTCGGCGTCGTCACTGTCCTCGCGCGTGCTCCACAGCGCGCTGGCGCCCGCGCGTGGGGCATCGAGCTGCAGCCCGTCGACCACGCCCGCCCGCAGCGTGTCGTCGTCGCGCACGACGAGATCGATCGCGACGACGTCGAGCTTGGTCCCGCCGCCGAAGAGGGACAGGACCTTCGCGTCGCCGTCGACGGCCCACGCGGCGCCGGGGCGATCGCCGACCGACGCTGCGCCGGTGTGCTCGACGTCGATCCACGCGTCGTCGCCGGGATCGAAGCGGTGCACGCGGAGGCCGGAGGCCCACGCGACGCGCATCACCCCGCCGGCCGCGTCGCCGACGAGCACGCCGTCGTCGGCCGGCGGTGGGTCGGTCAGCGGGTCGGCCTCGGTGGTCTCGAGCGTGAAGCCATCCATGTACGAGGTCGCGCCGGTCGAGGACAACATCACGACGCCGCGGCCGGGCGCTGCGGCGGCGAGCACCGCGTCGTCGGGCAGATCGAGCAGGAGGGGGAACGTCGACAGCGCCCCGGGTTCGCCGAGGAACACCGCGATGCCCGCGCCGGCGGCCCCGAAGGTGAACGCCGCGGTGCGCCCCCACGCCAGCAGCGACTCGTCGCGGGCGAGGTACAGCGCGAGCGTGCGGAGCTCGTCGTCGGGGTCGAGCTGGACGCTCAGCTCGAAGTCGAGGCCGTCGGCCTCGGCGGTGTACGTGGCGCCATCGGGCTCGAGCACCATCGAGGCGTTGTTCGCGGCCTCGAGCTCGTCGGCGTCCTCGGGCACGACGACGTCGACGTCGACCTCTTGGATGGCGGGCTGGCAGCCGCTCGCCACGACGCCGAGCAGCCCCGACAGGCCCAGGCGCAGCATCGCGTCGGTCAGCGCGACCCCGGCGATCCGCAGGCGCTTGCGCTTGCCGGTCGCGCCCTGGACGACGGTGACCGCCGAGCGCGGGCGATCGAGCGTGCGCGCGAGCAGCTCGACGAGCGCCTCGTTGGCGGCACCGTCGACCGGCGGCGCGGCGAGCTGGATCTTGAGCCGGTCGCCGTGGCTGCCGACGATCCGGGTCACGGAGGCGCGCGGTACGACCTGCACGTCGAGCTCGATGCCGTCGTCGACGGCGCGGATGGCTGGGTTCATCGGGACACCACCACGGCAGGGGGCTCGCGCCCCGCGGCTTCGACGACGCCCGTGCCCCACGGCACGCCGTCGCGCAGGTAGACCACCTCGCGGTGGAGGTTCACGGTCGTGCAGACGTGATCGGGCACGAGCAGCACGATGCGATCGCGCGGGGGCGGCGGGTCGTCGCCGATGCGCACGGGCAGGTGCTCCTCGCTGGCGCGCAGCGGCTGCCAGTCGGGGTGACCGAGCACCGCGCACGCCGGCGGCGGTCGATCGGGCGCGATGGCCTTGCTGCCGGCGTCGAGCGTGATGTGGCCGGGCGCCGGGCGGGCGACGACGCGCGCGGCGACGAACGTCGAGGGCGCGGCGCCGATCGCCGCGGCCGGCCTCGCGCTGGCGACATCGACCAGCACCAGCGTGCCCGCGCCGATCTGGTGGCGCCACGACTCGGCGGCGCCGGGACGCAGCGCCGCGGACGACAGCGCGTGATCGAAGCCCAGGCTGCCCGACGTCAGGACCCAGCGGCACGATGGCACCGCGCGCACGAGCGCAGCGGTCGTCGAGTACGCCGCCTCGGCCGCCGCGCGATCGTCCCAGCCCAGGTGCCCTTCGTAGGCCTGGATCCCGACGATGTCCGTCGTGCGCGTGCGGGCCCACTGCGCCCAGATCTCCGGCGCCGATCCGGTGCGGTGCATGCCGACGTCGAGGTCCAGCCAGGGGTCGAGCCCGCCGGTCGCGACGATCGCCGCGAGGTGCTCGGGGTCGTCGGCGGTCACGCCCACGCGCGAGCGCGGCGCGGCGCGGGCGAGCGCGGCGACCTCGGCGAGGCGCACCGTGGGCACCGGGTAGGCCAGCAGGACGTCCACGTCCACGCCATGGGCGGCGGCGGTGTCGAGCACGAGCCGCAGCTCGGGGATCGTGGCGCACTTCAGGTGGCGGACGCCGGCGTCGAGGAGCAGGCCCACGAGTCGGCCCTGCTTGATCGTCTTGACGTGGGGGCGCCAACGCGCGGGCTCTCCGACGCGGCGCAGCATCGCGGCGATGTTGCGTTCGACCTGATCGAGGTCGACGACCAGCGCCGGGGTGACGCAGCCCGCGGCGTGCAGCGCGGCGCCGAGATCGTCGGGGGCGGTCGTCAACGCCGACAATCTACGCGAATCTGCGGCCCGGTGCGATTGCGGCGGGTCAGCCCGCCTCGCGGCACAGCACCTCGACGGTGCTGCGCAGGGAGTCCAGCTCGTGCGGCGGCAGGCCGAGGCGGGCGAGCTGCCGCTCGGCGGCCTCGGGATCGGGCACCGGGGGGCTCGCGAAGCCGTTGCCGGCGACGAGCGCCTCGCAGATCGCGATCGTCGACACGCCGTTCATGCTGGTCGCCGGATCGTCGATCTCGCTGTGGTGATCGCGGCACACCCGGACGACGATGTCGGGCAGGCCCCACGCTTGGGCGACGTGCTCGCCGATCTTGCAGTGCAGCGCGTCGACGAGCGCCGTGCGCTGGGGCCCCTCGAGCTTGGGCGCCTTCGCGTCGCCGAGCAGGCTGAGGATGATGGGGCGCCCGAGATCGTGGAGCAGCCCGCACACGAACGCGTGTTCGGTGTCGAAGCCGACGACCGAGGCGACGTGGCGGTGCACATGCGCGAGGACGATCGCGTGCAGCCGCGCGGCGGCGAGCTCGCGCCGCGGTCCGTTGCGGAACAGGTGCGCCTCTGCGACCGCCTGCAGCAGGACCTCGCGCAGGATGCTCCAGCCGAGCCGGAGCATCGCCACGCGCAGCGAGGTGATCGGGCTCGGCGGTCGGTACAGCGGCGAGTTCGCGACCGACAGCACGCGCGCCGCGACGATCGGATCCTGACGCACGACGCGATCGACCTCGCGGAAGTTCGCCTCGGGCGAGTTCGCCAGCGCCATGACCTCGGCCACCGCGGCCGGGAGCACGGGGAATGTGACGCCGGCGTGCAGGAGGTAGCCCGCGGCCCGCTGCACGGCGGGCTCGAACGAGATCCCTTCGATGATCTCGACCACCGGCGCGGGGGCCGGCGTGGGGCGAGCGCGTAGGAGCCCGGCGGTCGTCATCGGTTGTCCCATCGGCCGCGCCACGGCCCGCTTTCGTCCCGAATCCGGCCGTCAGCCGATGATCATGTCCTCGCGCTTGGCGCTCGTGCCCGCGGCGAACCGACCGGGATCCCACCGCGCGAGCATCGGGTGGCGCTCCTGGTGGACGATGAACTGCGCGAGCAGCCGGCCGACCGCCGGCGCCATCATGAAGCCGTGGCCGGTGAAGCCACACACCTGCAGCAGCGCGGGGACCCCCGGCGACGGCCCGACGATCGCCTCGCCGTCGGGCGACACGTCGTAGGGGCCGGCCCACTGCCGCAGCACCTTCAGCGACCCGAAGCGGGGCACGAGGGACACCAGCGTGGCGCCGAGGTGCGCGAGGAACTGCAGCGACGAGCGCTGGTCCACGTGCGTGCCGGTGTCGTGGCTGCCGGGCATCGTGATGCCGGCGACGATCTCGCCGCGGGTGCTCTGGGAGAAGTACAGGCCCGACTGCAGATCGACCACCAGCGGATCGAGGCACGGCTTCAGCGGCTCTGTCGACAGGATCTCGTGGCGGTGGGGCCGGTTGGGCAGCTCGATGCCGAGCGAGCGGTTGAGATCGTGCGACCACGCGCCCGAGGCGTTGACGACGATGCCCGCGTACAGGCTCTCGCCGGTCGACAGCCGCAGGCGCAGGCCGTCGCGCTCGGGCTCGGCCGCGATCGCGGCGGTGTGGGTGCGGACGATGACGCCCTTGCGGATCGCCTGGCCGGCGTAGCCCCACACGAACGGCCAGGGGAAGACCACGCCGTCCTCGGCGTTGAACGCCGCGAGCCGCACCTGATCGATGTCGAGGTCGGGGACGATCTCGCGGGCCTCCTCGCCGCTCAGCAGCCGCGTCGGCGCACCGATCGCGCGGTGGAGCTCGGCGTTGCGGCGCAGGCGGGACTCGCCGGCCTCCGTGCGCGCGATGAAGAGATAGCCGCCCTGGCGGAACCAGAGGTTGATGCCGAGCTCCTGCGCGAGGCCGCGGCAGATCTCGATGCTCTCCATCATGATCCGCACGTTGCCCTCGTCGCCCCACTGCATGCGCACGCCGCCGCCGTTGCGCCCCGACGCGCCGCTGACGAGGTAGCTGCGCTCGAGGACGACGACGCGCAGGCGCGACGACTGGGCGATGTGGTACGCGGTCGCGAGGCCCATGACGCCGCCGCCGACCACCGCGACGTCGCAGGCGGGCGGGAGCGCGACGTCGCGGCTGCCGAGGGTTGCCTGCCGGCTCATGGTTCGTCCTGGGCCTGGGCCTTCGTCGCCAGGGACGAGAGCGCCGCGAGGGTGACGGGCTCGGCGGGGGGCCGCGCCGTGAAGGGCTGCACCGCGTCGGCGCCGATCGTGCCGCGATCCAGCAGCAGTCGCACCAGGGCGACCGTGCACTCCTTGCCCTGGCAGGGCCCGGTGCCGAGGCCGGTGTAGCGCTTGATCTCTTCGACGCTCGCGAGGCCGAGCGCGATCGCGTGATCGATCTCGGCGACCGTGACGTCCTCGCAGCGACAGACGAAGATGCGTTGGGTCATCGGATGGTCCCCTGCCGGTGCGCCGCCACGATCGCCGCCGCGACCCGCTCGCCGTCGTCGGCCGCGTCCTGGGCGGTGGTGCCGGCGACCTCGCCGCAGGCCCAGAGCGTCCACGGCCCCGCGCCGCAGCGGCCGTCGGCGTCGCGGACGACCGCGAAGCCGTCGCCGTTCCACTGCACCTGGGCGCCGGCCTGGCGCGCGAGCTCGGAGGCCGGGGCCGCAGGCGACGCAAGCGCGACGCAGCCGGCCTCGCGCTTGCCCGAGGAGGTCGCGATCGCCTCGACCCGACCGCCGCCCAGGATCGCCCGGACCTCGTCGGGCGCGAGGGCGTCCGCGCCGAGCGTCGCGGCGAGCGGGCGGGCGAGGGACGGGGGACCGATCACCACCGTCGGACACGCGAGCACGTCGCCGGTGCGCGCGAGCAGCTCGGCGAGGCCGCGCGCCGCGAGCACGCCGGGCAGATCGTTGTTGCGAAGCGGCGTCATCACCTCGCGCGCGCCCGTGGCGAGCAGCACGTGCGCGGCCCGATACGTGCGCAGGACGTCCCCGTCGCCGGCGGTGTCCATCGCGGCGACCAGGCCCTCGGCCGGGTAGACGCCGAAGACCGCGTGGGCGTGCGCCACGGCGGTGCCGAGGTCGTGCTCGCGCCGCTCGAGGCAGGCGACGTCGAGTCCGGCCGCGCGCAGACGCGAGGCGGCGGCGCGGCCGGATCGACCGCCGCCGATCACGACGACGTCGGGGTGGTGCTCCTCGCACCGCGCGGGCGCGGCGGGTCGGTCGGGGAGGGTGCCGAGGCCCGCGAGGTTGCGCGCGACCTCCTGCATCACCCGGTTGACCAGCTTGGGCCGGACCATGAAGTGGTGGTGATCGAGGTTCGACGCGAACATGCGATCGACCAGCGCGGTCGGGTCGGGCCCACCCGACAACACGCGGTTCTGTGGCTCGACGCGCATGCCCTCGCGCACCGCGGTGGTGCACGCGCGGCGGTTGGGGACGCCGTCGATGCGCACCAGGCAGGTGCCGCAATCGCCCTGCAGGCAGAACGGGCCGCGGGGGCGGCGGTACTTGAGGCTGCGGCTGGTCGCGACGACGCCCGCCCGCAGCAGCGCGGCGGTGACGGTGTCGTCCCGGGTGGCGGCGATCGGGCGATCGTCGTAGAGGATCGTCAGGCGTCGCTCGGCGGCGAGCGGGGCCGTGTCGCGCGCGCGCAACAGGGGATCGGCACCGAACATGGGTGCCCACGGACGTATCAGGAAGCCGTGCAGGCGACAACCATCGGGGCCGTCGACGCGCCGATCACGGGGCGCGCGCGCCGAAGATCGCGGTGCCGATGCGCACGAGCGTCGCGCCCTCGGCGATCGCCAGCTCGAAGTCGTCGCTCATGCCCATCGACAGCTCGTGCAGCTCGACGCGGGGGCGCGAGGTGGCCGCCTCGGCGTCGCGGAGCCGTCGCAGCGCGCGGAACTGGCGGCGCAGCGCCTCGGGCGGCCCCATCTCGGGGATCAGCATGAGGCCGGCGCAGCGCAGCGCCTCGCAGGCCGCGACGCCGTCGAGCAGCGCGGGGAGCTCCGCGGGCGAGACGCCGGACTTGCCGGCTTCGCCCGCGACGTTGACCTGCACGAGCACCGCTTGCACGACGTTGGCCTCGCGGGCGCGGCGATCGAGCGCGGTGAGGAGCGAGGGTCGATCGAGCGTCTGGACCAGGGCGCAGCCCACGACGCGCTTGGCCTTGTTGCTCTGCACCGGCCCGATCATGTGCCAGCGCACGCGTGCGTCGGTGATCGCCGCGCGCTTGGCCTCGAGCTCCTGGGCGTAGTTCTCGCCGAAATCGGTGAGGCCGGCGGCGAGGGCCGCCTCGATCGCCGCCGCAGGGTGGAGCTTGCTGACCGCGACGAGGCGAACCGGCCCGCCCCCGGCCGCCCGCGCCGCGGCGTCGATGCGCTCGAGGATCGCCGCGGCACGGCCCGCGATCGTGTCCGGCACCGCGCTCATGCTCCGCCCCGCACGCCGAGCTCGGCGAGTCGCACGACGACCTCGGCGAGCGGCAGCCCGACCACGGCCGTGTACGAGCCCTCGATGCGGGTGACGAACGCGGCGGCGATCCCTTGGATGCCATAGGCGCCGGCCTTGTCGCGCCACTCGTCGCTCGCGAGGTAGGCGGCTTGCTCGGCGTCATCGAGCGCGCGCATCCACACCCGCGTGGTGACGTCGTGGACCTCGGTGGGGATGGCCCCGGTCAGGGCGAAGGCCGTCGTCACGAGGTGCACGCCCCCGGCGAGGCGTCGCAGCATCGCGCGGGCCTCGGCGGCGTCGACCGCCTTGCCGAGGACGGCGAGATCGTCGTCGCACCACACGACCGTGTCGGAGCCCAGGACGATCGCGTCGGGCGTCGCGACCGCCTCGGCCTTCTGTTGCGCGAGGCGGCGCGCGAGCGCGATGGGGTGCTCGCCGGCGGCCGGGGTCTCGTCGCAGTCGGAGACGCGGCGTTCGAAGCGCAGCCCGACGCGCGCGAGCAGCTCGGCGCGGCGCGGTGACGCCGACGCGAGGACCAGCGGAGTCGGTTCTCGGGCCACGGCGCGCATCGTCGGTCGAGGGGCCGGCGGACACAAGCGGATCCGCTACCCTCGATCGCGCATGGTCCACCGCCCCTCCCTGGTGTCGATCGTTGGATTCGCCGTCGCCGTCGCCGCCGTGCCCGCGGTGGTCGGCCCGCTCGCCGAGCTCGCGGCGGTCGATCCGCCCGGCCGCGATGTCGCGCCGGCCGCGACCGATCGCCTCGTCGGGCTGTGGAGCGCGAACGCAGCGGGGGGCGCGGGCGCTCCGGTGCGCTTCTACTACTTCCACGGCGACGGCCACGGGTTGCTCCGCTACGGCCGCGTCGGCCTGACCAACACCAACAGCTTCGACTACGAGATCGACGGCGATCTCGTGACGATCGTGTTCCGCAAGACCGGCGAGCGCCACCGCGTCCCGTTCCACATCGAAGCCGGTGCCGCGCCCGTGCTCGTGTTCGACGGCGATCCCAAGTACGGCGGCACCACCCGTTACGTCCAGGTGCGCCCCGAGCCGGTGGAGCCCCACGCGACGTGCGACGGGGCTCCGGTGGCGGGTCGACTCTGGATGGACCGCACCGCGTTCGCGACCGGCGGCTACGGCTTCGGGCTCTACCAGCTGCGCTGCGCCGGCATCGACGGCCGCGGCACCGGCTGGTTCCACCGCGGCGACTTCGACGACTGGACCACGGAGTCGTTGGTGTATCGCCTCGTCGGCGACGGCATCGAGCTGGAGTTCGCCAGCGGCCACGGCGTCGAGAAGAGCGCGCTGCGGGTCGACGGTGTCGAGCCCCGCACGCTGAGCCTCGCCGAGGATCCGCGGGACTTCTGGCACCCGCATCGCTACGTCGACGTCGGGCCGTCGTTCGGGGCGCTGGACCCGGGCGCGCCGATGACCTGGGCGCTGACCGACGGCGCGCGCTGAAGCGCCAGCGTCGCGCGAACTAGCGACGCGTCGCCGAGGAGATCACGTCGACGTCGACGGTGGGCGGGTCGCGATCGCGATCGAGATCCGCCGCTTCGTCGTCGACGTGCACGACGCTGGGCGGGGCGAGGCGCCAGAGGACCGCGGCCGCGAACATCACGAGCGCGAGCGCGGCCGACAGCATGGTGCCGAGGAAGATCGGCTCGCGGGCGCGGAGCGCCTGGTCCATCGATCGGGCGAGGGCGCCCACCGATCGACGGGCGGCCGGGCGAACCGGCCACGCGACGCCGCCCACCGGCTGGCAGAGGCTGCTGGGCATCGCCGCCAGGGCAGTGTGCCGCGCGTCACGTCGATGCGCGGGCCCCAGCGCGTCCGCGACGAGGGCGTCGAGGGTGTCGCCGTCGTCATCCACGTCGAAGCTCGAACGCATCGGCGTCGGCGACGTCGTCGAATGACGAGGGCGCAGATCGGAGTCGGGCATTCGGTCGTGCATCGGGTCCTCCACGTGGCGTTGCGAACATCAGGAGGGACGTGGCCCTCGATGGCTTGATTCGCCGGCGCGCGTCGCCCCGGAACACGCCGGCCTGCGCGGACGAACGAGGCATTTCGGGCCACGCGGAGCCCCACACTGTGGGACACGCCCCGGGGACGCGGCGAGCGGCGGATCGGGCGCCCGATGATATGCTCTGGGTATGGTCTTTCGCCGATCCTCGCCCCGTGCCGTCCTCGATGGAGCCCGAGTCGCTGCGTGGGTGCTGGGTGTCGCGAGTGGCGGTGTGCTCGGGGCGTGCAGCGTGGACACCACCGGCACCCCTGTGTCGCTCGTGCCGCACTGCGGCGATCTCGACGGGAACCTGACGTGCATCGCGGAGTATCCGTCGCGCCCGTACTGCAATATCTGTGTGCCGGCGAGTCAGTCCCAGGGCTGCGTGACGAAGGCGCCCGCGCCGTCGTGTTCGCCCGACGGCAGCACCGCGCCCGTCACCACGGGTGACGACGACGCGAGCAGCGGCGGGTCCTCGAGCGGCACGACCGGAGACGAGGCCAGCAGCACCGGGACCCCGGCCGACACCACCTCCGCCGACTCGAGCACGACCACGCCCGTGGTGGCGTGCCGCGACGACGGTCGGCTCGACGCCGATTGCGACGGGGCCGATCCGTCCGCGCCGTACTGCGTCGACGGCGGCTGCGTCGCCTGTGACGCGGCGGGCGGCGACGACTTCTGCGGCGCGCTCGATCCCGTCGCACCTGCCTGCGACGCGACCACCGGCCGCTGCGAGTCGTGCGACGACGCGCCGGCGGGGTTCTGCGACGGCGACACGCCGGTGTGCGGAGCGGACGGCGCGTGCACGGCCTGCACGAGCCACGATCAGTGCGCGACCGCGTGCCACCTCGCGCCCACAGATCCCCTCGCGGGCGAGTGCTTCCCGTCCGACCAGGTGCTGTGGGTGCAGGCGTCGTCGCCGTGCCCGGGCCTCGGCACCGAGGACTCGCCCGCGTGCAGCCTCGCCGACGCCGTCGCGCTCATCCCCGCCGGCGAGTCGTGGACGATCTTCGTCCAGGGCGGGACCAACTACGCCGAGCAGATCGTGATCGAGGACGTGAGCGTGGCCCTGCGTGGGTCGGCGAACGCACAGATCGTCGGTCAGCCCCTGCTGGACGACGCCTCGATCGTGGCCACCAACGCGTTCACGTACATCGACGCGATGCGCGTGCGGGGCAACGCGCAGTCCCACGGCATCTCGGCCGGGGGCGGCACCCTGTGGATCGAGGACGCTCAGGTCCGCAACAACCTCGAGTACGGCATCTTCCTCACCGAGCCCTGCGACGTCACGCTGCGCCGCGCCTCGGTGCTACGCAACGTCGGCGGCGGCATCCGCCAGTTCGGCGGCACGCTGCGGCTCGACAACGCCAGCGTCGTCGGCAACGGGGACGCGGCGAGCGGCCCCGGGATCAACCTCCAGTTCGCCACCTTCGAGGCGGTCTACTCGACGATCGTGAACAACGACGGCGTCGGCGCCGACAGCATCCAGTGCCTCGAGACCGAGGGCGCCCTGCGCAACAGCATCGTCGCGGGGCACGCCGCCAACTCGATCGAGCTCGACTGCTTCGCGTTCGACTTCGTGACGAACGCGATGGACACCGCGAGCTTCGTCGAGAACGACAGCGTCGCGATCGGCGTGTACCAGGCCGGATGGTTCGTGAACCCGAGCGAGGGCGACATGCGGCTGTCGAACCCGGAGACCACCGCGTTCGGCATGATCGCGCAGTGGCTCGCCGGAGACGCGCCCGAGGACGCCGACGGCACCCCGCGGCCGATGGGCGGGGCGCTGGGCTACGTCGGGGTCGACGAGCCGTGAGCGCCGCGCCGCTGCGCTTCTACTACGACGTGGTCTGCCCCTACGCGTACCTCGCGTCGCTGCAGATCGACGGGTTCGCGCGCCGGTTCGGCCTCGAGGTCGAGCGCCGCCCGGTGCTGCTCGGCGGCCTGCTGCGGGCCTTCGGTGCGCCCGATGATCCCAACCGGGCGATGTCGCCGGCGCGCACGCGCCACACCCACGCCGACATCCGGCGGCAGGGCGCGCTGCACGGGCGCACGCTCGCCGTGCCGGAGTCGCACCCGCGGCGCACGCTCGACGCGATGCGGCTGGTGATCGCGGCGCCGTCCGAGCGGCGCACTGCGGTGGCGGCCTCACTGTTCGCCGCATACTGGGAGCAGGGGCGCGACGTGGCGGCCCGCGAGGTGCTCGCGACGATCGCAGCGGCGCACGGCCTCGACGTCGCCGCGATCGATGCGCCCGAGGTGAAGGCCGAGCTCCGCGCGCGCACCGACGAGGCCGCGGCGGCGGGCGTCTTCGGCGTCCCGACCTTCGCGCACGGCGAGCTGCGCGTGTGGGGGCAGGACCGCCTCGGCATCCTCGAGGACGGGCTGCGCCGCGGCGGCCGGATCCCCGAGGGGCCGCCGCCCACCCCGCGCTGGATCCGAAGCGATCCGCCGCCGTCGGTCCGCTTCTTCCACGACTTCGCGAGCCCCTTCAGCTACCTGGCCTCCACGCAGATCGAGCGGGTGTGTGCGGCCGCGGGCGCGACGCTCGAGGTGGTGCCGATCCTGCTCGGCGCGCTGTTCCGATCGATCGGGACCGCCGACGTGCCGCTGTTCACGATGCACCCCGCCAAGCAGGCGTGGGTCCGCCGCGACCTCGACGACTGGGCGGCGCACTGGGGCGTGGCGCTCGCGTTCCCGAGTCGGTTCCCGATCCGATCGGTGCTGCCGCTGCGGGTCGCGCTGCTCGAGCCCGCGGCCACCGCCGCGATCTACCGCGCGGCGTGGGTCGACGATCTCCCCGTCGCCGAGCCCGAGGTCCTCGCGGGCGTGCTCGATCGAGCGGGGCTGCCCGCCGCGGACCTGATCGCGCAGGCCGAGGGGGACGCCGCCAAGGCGGCGCTGCGCCGCAACACCGAGGACGCCGAGGCCGCCGGGATCTGCGGCGTGCCGAGCTTCGTGGTCCGCCGCGCCGGCCGGCCCGACGCCGTGCTGTGGGGGCAGGATCGCCTCGATCTGCTCGCGGCGACCCTCGCGGGCTTCGACCTCCCGGCGTGAGGTCCACGCGCGCCCGCGGGCCCGTCGGGACCGTAGCGGACGGGCGCGGGTCGATCCATGCTGCCCCCGCCGTGGTCGCCGCCCCCGACGCATCGAGCGAGCCCACGACCCTGTCGGGGACGGTCGAGCGCGTCGTCTACCACGACGAGCGCACGCGCTACACGGTGCTGCGAGTCCACGTGCCCGGCGTCTCCGAGCTCGTGACGGCCGTCGGTCGGGCGTCGGCGCCCGAGGTCGGCGCCCAGCTCACGCTGCACGGCACCTGGGACGTGCACCCCAGCCACGGCCGCCAGCTCCGCTTCGATCGGATCGAGGTCGAGCTGCCGACGACGCTCGCCGGCATCGAGCGTCGGCTGATGCGCTATCCCGGGATCAAGGACGTCATGGCGGCGCGCATCGTCGCGCGGTTCGGCATGGACACGCTCGACGTCATCGACAAGACGCCGCGGCGACTGCTCGAGATCGAGGGCATCGGCCCGCGCACCCTCGAGAAGATCGCCGAGCACCACCAGACCCATGTCGGTCCGATCGCCCAGCTCGAGGCCCAGCTCGTCGAGCTCGATCTACCGGCGTACCTCGGGCGCGCCATCCACGAGCGCTTCGGCGGCGACGCGATCGCGGTGGTCCGCGCCAAGCCCTACCGCCTCGCCCGTGAGGTCCGGGGGATCGGGTTCTCGACGGCCGATCGCATGGCGCGGACGCTGGGCCTGGCGATGGACAGCGCCGAGCGCATCGAGGCCGGGCTCCTGCACACGATGGAGCTCGCGGCGCAGGACGGCAACTGCGCCCTGCCGATCGAGGTGCTGGTGCGCAAGGCCGCCGCCGCGCTCGGCGTGGCCGAGGACGCGGTGCGCACGGCCGGCGAGCAGCTCGTGTCCGCCGGCGATCTCGTGCTCGAGTACGGCAACGACGGCACGCCCCTCTGCTTCGCCCCGGAGCTCGTCGCCGCCGAGCGGGCGTTGGCGGAGTCCATCGCTGCGATCGCCACCGCGAGCCACCGGCGCTGGAGCCTCGTCGAGCTGCCCTCGGGCCTGAGCGCCGGGCAGATCGCGGCGGTGCGGGCGGTGGCCGATCACGGCGTCGTCGTGCTGACCGGCGGACCGGGCACCGGCAAGAGCACGGTCGTTCGCGAGATGCTGAAGCTCGCGCGGGCGCACGACGAGCCGCTGCTGCTGTGCGCGCCGACGGGCCGCGCGGCCAAGCGGCTCGAGCAGGCGGCCGGCCACGAGGCGCGCACGATCCACCGACTGCTCGAGTTCCAGCCCGAGACCGGCCGGTTCCTCTACGGCCCGATGCAGCCGCTGCCCGCTGGACTCGTGGTGGTCGACGAGGCGTCGATGCTGGACGTGGCCCTCGGCTCCGCGCTGTTCGGCGCGCTCACGCCCGCGCACCGCCTGGTGATCGTCGGCGACGGCGATCAGCTGCCGTCGGTGGGGCCGGGCAACGTGCTGTCGGACATCGTGTCGGCGGCCGAGCGCCCGGGCTCGCCGCTCGGGCACGTCCGGCTGTCGGAGGTCTTCCGCCAGGCCCACGGCAGCAGCATCGTCGAGAACGCCCACCGCATGCTCCACGGCGAGTCGCTGCGCGCCGACGAGCCGGGCGCCCAGGGCGAGTTCTTCGTCGTGCACGCCCGCAGCCCCGAGCACGCCCACGAGCTGTGCGTGCGTCTGGCGGTCGAGCGGATCCCCGAGGCCTACGGGCTCGACGGCGCCCACGACGTGCAGCTGCTGTGTCCGATGCACAAGGGCAGGGCGGGCACCGAGGCGCTGAACGATGCGCTGCAGGCCCGGCACACCGGCGGACAGCCCGAGGTCTCGATCGAAGGCGGTCGCGGCCAGCGGCTGCGCCGGTTCTGTGTCGGCGACCGCGTGATGCAGACGAAGAACGACTACACCAAGGGCGTCTTCAACGGCGACATCGGCCGGGTGCTCTCGGTCGATCCGAGCACGAGCTCGCTGGTCGTCGACGTCGACGGCTCGCGCGTGACGTACACCGGCCACGAGGCGCTGGCGCTGTCGCTCGCGTACGCGGTGTCGATTCACAAGAGTCAGGGCAGCGAGTTCCCCGCGGTGATCGTGACGCTGTTGCCCGAGCACCACGTGATGTTGCGGCGCAACCTGCTGTATACGGCGATCACGCGGGCGCGACGGCTGTGCGTCGTGGTCGGCGATCCGCGCTCGATCGAGCAGGCGATCGCGCGGACCGACGGCGCGCGCCGGCACACCGGCCTGGGCCGGCGGCTGTCGGAGGCCCTGGGCTCGGTGGTCGTCGAGGCCGGCGCCGGCGTGCCCGGCGGCGAACCGTGGTAATCGTCGAGCGATGGCCACTGCCGCGCGCGCGTCGGTGCGGATCCTCGGGGTCGACCCGGGGACGCTGCGCGTCGGCTACGCGATCATCGACGCCAGCCCCGGGCGCGCCGGGGCGTCGATGCGCTACCTCGAGTGCGGTGTCATCGCGGCGCCGGCCAAGGACGACGTCGCGGTGCGCCTGCTCTCGATCGCGACCGATCTCGGCGCCGTGATCGACGAGTTCTCGCCCGGGCAGCTGGCGATCGAGCGGGCGTTCGGCGGCAAGAACGTGCACAGCGCGCTCACGCTGGGCCAGGCGCGTGGGGCCCTGATGCTCTTGGCCGCGCAGCGGGGCCTCGCCAGCTTCGAGTACGCGCCGGCGCTGGTGAAGCGGATCGTGGCGGGCCACGGCGCGGCGACGAAGCTCGACATCGCGGAGCGCGTGCGGCTGCTCTTCGATCTCCGCACGCCACCGCGGCCCGACGCCGCCGACGCGCTGGCGATCGCGTGCTGTCACGCGCTGTCGCGGTGCTGAACGCGGCGGCCCTGGTGCGCGCGGCCGCGACGTGGCACCTTGGCGTCGATGATCGGCTGGCTGAGCGGTACGGTGCGTGCGCGGGATCCCCTCGCCGGCGAGGTGATCCTCGACGTCGGCGGTGTCGGCTACCAGATCACGGTGTCGCTGCAGACGCTCGGCGCCGTCCCGGAGATCGGCGAGGCGTGCACGCTGTGGATCCAGACCCACGTGCGCGAGGACGTGCTGGCGCTGTTCGGCTTCGCCGACCCGACCGAGCGGCGCGCGTTCCGGCTGCTCATCGGCGTGCCCCAGGTGGGGCCCAAGCTCGCGGTCGCGGTGCTCGGCGGATTCCCGCTCGGGGAGCTGCTCGCGGCGATCGAGGCCGAGCACCGCACGCTGCTCGAGCGCATCCCCGGCGTCGGCAAGCGCACCGCGGAGCGCATCTTGCTCGACCTCAAGGACAAGGTCGCGCCGCTGCGCGAGGCCATCGGCGCGGCGGCGGGCCCGGCCGACAGCGGCACGCACCCGACGTCCTCGTTCGCCGACGACGCGCGGGCCGTGCTCGTGAACCTGGGATGGAAGGCGAAGGACGTCGACGCGGCGCTGACGAAGGCCGACGACGGCCAGCCGGGCACGCTCGACGCGCTCGTGCGGCGGGCCCTCGCCCACCTGATGTCGCGGCCCTGATGTCGCGGCCCCGATGTCGCGGCCCCGATGTCGCGGCCTTGGCGTCGCGGCCTCGAGGGGAGCTACAGCCCGCGCACGGCGTCGAGCAGGTCGCCGATCGTCAGCGCCTCGGGGACATCGTGGCGCACCAGCTCGTTCCACAGCGGCAGGAGCGACGCGTCGCGCTGGCTCGACGCGAGGACCTCGCGCAGCGCCGCGACCGCGGCGCGACGACGGCCGCGCAGCAGCGCCTCGCGCAGGGCCTCACCGACGGGGCCGTCGATCTTCGGCCGCTCCGGCATCGGCACGACCTTGGCGCTCACGGCGAGATCGGCGAGGCGCGGCGCATCCGGGCGCGGCGCGGCGGGCGTCGAGAACGCTGGCGCGTCGCCGTCGATCACCACGCCGGTGGAGGGGCGCACGGGCCGTTCGATGACGACCGGCGGCACGGCGGCGTCGCGGCGGCCCCAGCGACGCGTGCGATCCCAGGCGTCGTCGCGCTCGCGCTCGCGCTCGCGATCGGGCGGTCGCGGCGCGAGGTGCCCGGCGGCGACGCGCTGCTCCATCGCTTGCCCGCGGTGGAGGATCTCCTCGCCGTGGCCCTGCGGCAGCACGGTGACGACGGTCTCCTCCTTGATGATCGCGTAGAGCACGTCGCCGAAGTCCGCGACGGGGATGAGCGTCTGCGGCTCGCCGAGCATCGCGTCCAGGGTGCGGACCGCCTTGCCGTCGGCCTCGGCCGCGCTCAGCGCAGCATCGAGTCGATCACGCAGGGTCTCGTCGTCCTCTTCCTCGCGCCGCGGCACCAGCTCGCGCAGGCGCTGGACGGCGCGATGCGTGATGCTGTAGCGGCGGTGGCCGGGGAACGGAGGGCGCAGCATCGATGCCCGATGTAGCCCAGCTGGGCCGGATTTGCCACTGGCGCAACCAGGCGGATGGGGGGAGGTGAGGCATTGGGACGCGGGGGTCTGCCCGTCCGCCCCTGGGCGCGCCGCGGCGTCGCGAACTTGCCAAAGCCCGACCCCGGCCCCCAAGATGGGGCCGTGCCCCGTTCCCTGGTCGTGCGCGCGTTGGCGTGGCTGCTCGGAGCGCTGGCGCTCGCGCCGGGCGCGGCGGGGGCGCAGCCTTTCCGCGGCGCCGGCACGTCGAGCCCCGAGGCGAAGGACAAGACACCGACGGCGGCACGGGCTCGTGCGCTCGACAAGGCGCGCAGGGCCGCGCTGGAGGCCGCGCTCGCGGAGCTCGGCAAGCTGAGCAAGTCCGCGCGCAAGTCGATCCTCGGCAACACCTCGGCGTGGACCGGATCGTACCGCGTGCTCTCGGAGCGCGACGCCGGCGACGGGGTCGCGATCGAGGTCGAGGTCGACATCGATCTCGCGCGGCTCCGCAAGCGGGCCGAGGGCGGATCGACGACGGTCGCGGCACCGCTGTTCCTGCTCGAGGGGGTCGACGCCGGGGCCTCGTGCGAGCCGAAGACCACGCTCGCGGCCCGCATCGAGGACGAGCTCGAGGTGGCGGGCGCGGTCGGGAGCGAGGGCGCTGCGCTGCGCGTGACCGTCACGTGCGCGTCGCTCGGCCCGGTGCCCCACACCTTCGAGCACGCCGCCCACGTGGCGGTGGTGGCGAGCTCGGGTGGGCGCACGATCGCGTCGGCGGAGCTCGATGGCTTCGCGAAGTCGCCGCAGGAGGCGCTGACGGTCGCGGTGGGCGAGGCGGCCGGGAAGATCGGGGCCGCCCTCGCGCTGCACCGCCGTGGCCGCGTGCTGCTCCGCGTCGCGGGTGGTCGCCCCTCCGTGAAGCTGCGCCGGCTCGAGCGCGCGCTCCTGCAGTCCGTCATGGGCGTGAACGCCGTCGAGCTCGCGAGCCTCGACGAGCGCGGCGTGGTCGTGTTCTCCGTGCTCGGCGTCGCCGATGCGCCCGCGCTGGCGCAGGCGTTGTCGTCGCTGCAATCCCCCGGGGTCCAGGCCTCGGTCACCGCGATCGAGGGTCCGGATGTCTTGGCGATCGAGCTGCGTTGAGTCGTTGCTGCTGCTCACCCTGGGTGCGGGGTCGCTGGTCGCGTGCCGCCCCGCCCCGGGCCGCGGCGCGACGCTGCAGGTCGTCACCGTGGCGCCGGACGCCGACGCCGACGTCTGGGTCGACGGCAACTACATCGGCCGCGTCGGCGATCTCGGCCGCGCCGCTGCACCCCTCGCGCTCGCGCCGGGGAAGCACCGCGTCGAGGTCCGCAAGCCGGGGCGGTTCCCCGTGCAGCGCACGATCGAGGTCGACGGCAGCGCGCCGACGATCCGGGTCGAGGCGGAGCTGCTCGAGGATCCCTAGCGGACCACCCGCGAGAACCCCCGCGGCACCATGAACGGCGGCAGGTGCCCCACGGCGTGCTCCTCGATGTCGTCGACGTCGGTCTCGCCGGTCGCCTCGAACTCGAGCTGCACCTGCGGATCGCCGTCGGCGGCGTGCACGAGGTTCGCGCGCACCCACGTCAGTCGTCGGTGCTCGAGCATCGCCTCTTCGATGCTGTCGAGGCACGCGCGCCGACCTTCGAGGTTCACCAGGCCGTCGTCGCGGCCGAGGATCTCGGAGAGCACACCGCCACGGAATCGCCCGGCGTAGCCGGTGTGGACGAAGCCGTCGTCGGACGCGGCGCCGGGCTGGCCCTCGGGCACCGTCGGGATCGTCGTCGCGGCCTGGGGGGTGCGGACGAGGACCTCGTTGCCGCCGGCCTGCATCGCGCCGCCGGCCGCGAGCTCGACGCCCGCCGCGGGCACGAACGTCTCGCTGCGCTCCATCACGCGCGACGCGAGCACGCCGACCTCCTCGAGCAGCAGGAGCTGCCGCAGCGCGGTGCCGAACGCCTGGCGGATCATCCGGCCGTTCTCGAGCGGCACGGTCGCCTGGGGAATCACGGGGATGATCGGCAGGGTCGTGCCGTTGGTCCGCACGGCGCGGGCGAGCTCGAGGATCTGCCGCACCGCGTCGACGACGATGAGGTTCTCGGTCGTCCGCGCGATCGGGACCACGGTGTCGAGCGCGGGGCCCTCGGCCATCACGAGCTGGGCCTCGGACTCGAGCCAGCCGAGCACGACGGGATCGAAGAACCGCGGCACGGTGAAGGGCTGCGCGCACAGGATCCGCGCGCCTGCGTCGAGCTGGAGGGTCGACAGCGCGGCGCGGCCGATCTCGCGGAGGTGCGCCCCGGTGCGCAGCGTGTCGCGGGCGACTCCGCCGATGCCCCGCGCCTCCATCACCAGCTCGACGCCGGCGGGGAGCGTCACCGCGTCGGGGCCCGGCTCGAGCACGTCGACGGTGAGCAGGGAGCTCGCGAGGCGCTTGCGCGAGCGCACCGTGTACCCCTCGGGGTAGTCGAGCGCCGCGGTGTCGAGGCCCCGCGGGCGGCGGATGACCGCGCGTACGGGCAGCCGCCGGCAGGCGTCCAGGAGCGTGCGATCGCCATTGGCCGGATCCACGGGCATCGCGATCGCGTCCATCTTCGACAGCGCGACCAGCAGGATCAGGAATTCGGCGACGTTGCCCATCGACAGCGCGACCAGATCGCGGGCGCCGATGCCGAGGCCCGCGAGCTCCTTGGCCCGCCGCTCGGCCCGCGTCAGCAGGCCGCGGCGGCTGAGCGTCGTGTCCTGGCTGTAGACCGATCTCGGCGCCCCAGATCGCTCCACCGCTTCGAAGAGGCGCGCGTAGAAGTGACCTTCCGACATGGCCGTCCGCGAGGCTTTGGGCCTCAGAAGCGCGGAGCGTATCCAAGATCGACGGTCGTCACCAGCGCCGCGCCGCCGGGCAATCCGGCCTCGGCGAAGGGCGTCTGGCCGCAGCCGTCGGCGCCTTCGGGGGGATCCCCCGCGTCGCCGTTGCCCATGACGGCGAGCGCCGGCGTGATCCTCAGGCCGAGCTCGTGGTTGCGCCGCCGCCCGAGCAGCAGCAGCGCCGAGAGGCGTGGTCCGAGCAGCAGGCCGCCGCGCTGCGCGACCCGCCCGTCGCGCGACGTCGGGCACGTCAGCTCCGAGGTGCCGTCGCGCGAGAGACCCTCGTACAGGACGCCGAGCAACCCGCCGACGCCGAGCTCGAAGCGGCGGCCGCGGCCCAGCGCGATCCCGAAGTCGGTGGTGATCGCGAGGTGGGCGTCGATCAGGCGGTGGCGGGCCTTCGCGTCGCTGGGCTGGCCGTACACCGCGAACTCGGCCCCGAGGTTCACGCGCTCGCGCGTCCCGAGGAATGCGCCGCCGCGGATGCCGAGGCCGAGCAACGGCAAACGCTCGACGAGGTCGGTGTCGCGCAGCCGGCCCATGTGCGCGAGCACGACCGGCAGGAACGGACCGACGCGCGCGGGGCTGCGCGTCGAGACGATCGGTGCGGGCGCAGGGGTGGGCTCGGGCTCGGGCTCGGGCTCGGGTTCGTCGGTCGGATCGATGCGCGTGACCGCCTCGCGCAGCGCGGGCGGGGGACCCGGCGGGGGCGCGTCCACGGCCGGAGGCGGATCCTCCGGGGCCGGGGGCGTCAGCTCCGCGACGATGCGCTCGACGTCGGCGCGGTCCTCCGCGTCGGGGGCCGCGTCGAGGTAGGCCCGGTACGCGGTGATCGCAGCGTCGCGGTGCTCGATCGCCGCGGCGTCGCCCGACGCGGCGGCGAGCATCAGCGCGTGGTGACACACCGCGATGTTGAAGTGGAGCTGTGGCGTGGGCGCCAGCGCGAGCGCCCGCTCGAACTCCGCGAGCGCGCCGACGTAGTCGCCCTTGCCCGCGGCGGCCTTGGCCCGCCTCACCGCGATGTCGGCCTCGCTACGGGGCTTCGCCTCGCTGACGCCGCTGGCGAGCGACACGACGAGCGCCACGACGAGCGACGCGAACGGGGATCTCGGGAGCGGGCGCAACGCGGCACCAGTGTTGCGAGTGCGGCGCGTCGCTTCAACCACCGAGGGGCGTCGCCTCGAGCTTGGGCAGGGAGCCCGGCACCGGGGGCAGCTCGGCGGCGCCGGGCGGCGGCGGCAGATCGGCCATCGCGGGGGCGGCCGACGGCGTCGGGTCCGGCGCAGCCGCGGCGGCCTTGCCCGGGTCGGCCTTCGCGTCGGTGCTCGCGGCCTTGCCGGCCTCGGGTGCCTTGGTCGGCGTCGTCGGTGTGCTCGAGACCAGCGCACCCGATCCGTCGCGCTCGGGGAGCACCACGCCGGTGGCGGTCAGTCGGGCATCGCGGGCCCGGGCGATCGCATCGCGGCGCTCGAGGTACAGCTGCACGAGGCGGCGCGCCGCGTAGTGGGCCTTGATCCGCCACGCCGGCTCGTTCGCGAGGAGCACCGCGAACGCGATCTCGGGGCGGTCGGCCGGGGCGAAGCCGATGAACCAGTTGTAGTTCAGCGACGGGGCCCGCTTGCCGGTGAGGCTGCCGGTCTTGCCGGCGACGCGCACGCCTTGGATGTAGTCGTTGCCCTGGCCGTCGCGGAAGCTGATCCGCGCCGTGCCGTTGGTCGTCGTCGCCTCCATCATCGCGCCGATCGCATCCGAGATCTCGCGGGAGATGACGCGCTCGGGCTTGGCGAGGGCGGGCGTGAGGTCGGTGCCGTCGGGCCCGAGGACCTGGGCGATGACGTGCGGCGGTTGGACCATCCCGCCGCGGGCGAAGATGCTGGCGAGCAGCGCCCCGTGGATCGGGCTCATGTCGATGTTCCAGAACCCGGCGGCGACCTTGGCCCGCTCCTTCGGATCGCTGGGGATGTGCGCCGGCGAGCGCTCGACGTTGAACTCGAAGGGGATGTCGGTCTCGAACAGGAACGTCTTGGCCACCTGTGCGAGCTGATCCTGGCCGAGGTGCGCCAACGCCAGCTTGCCGATGACGAGGTTGTAGCTGTGGGCCACCGCCGACGAGAGGCTCTCGCACTGGGTGTCGCGGGCTGGATCGTCCCGCAGCTCGTCGTCGGAGATGCCGTGCAGACCGCCGGAGAAGCACACCTGGGTGCCCGCGTTGACGTTGCCGGTCTCGAGCAGCGCCGCCGAGGTGACGAGCTTGAACACCGAGGCCGCGGGCGCCCACGCCGACGCGACGACCTCCATCGGGTCGACCTGCGGGTCCATGCTCGAGTGGCCGGCCATCACCAGCACCGAGTTGTCGCGCACGTCGAGCATCACCGCCGCCGCGTAGGGCACCTCGCGGTTGCGGAAGATCTGCAGCGCGGCGTCCTGCAGCGCCGGGTCGATCGTGAGCAGGATGCGATGGCCGTCGTTGAGCTCCTGGACCAGGCGCCCATCGGCGGCCGGCGGGGCCTTGCCCGAGGGCGGCGGTGCAGCGGCCGAGGAGAGGTACGCGCTGAACTTCGCCGCGCCGAGATCCAGGCGATCCAGCCACGGGAGCGGCGGCGGTGCGGTCGGCTCGGGCGCCTCCGCGGCCGCGGTCGCGGCGGTGCGGGGCAGCTCGAAATCCTCGGGCGCCGCCTGGCGCTGGACGTAGACCGCGATCGCGCCCAACGTCCCCAAGAAGAAGAGCGCGCCTAGCCCGCCCAGTCCCCCTCGCGTAGTTCGCCCGCTGGACACGACGCCCGCCTATAGCAACTGCGGGCGCCGCGGTCAAAAACCGGACCGCGTCCCGGGGTGAACGCGCGATCGCACCCGGTCCGCGCCCACGGTGCGCCCCCGTGACGGCGTTCCGGGCCGAGACCGCGCGAGGCGGGCCCGATCCCAACCCTCCCCGAGAGCGCGGTGCAACCACAGTGTGGGCGGGCTGATCACCGCATGTCCGTCCCGTTGCCGCCTGGGGCCCCGCCTCTGCTAGTCTACGGACAAGAGCTTCGCCCCGACTCTCGGGATCATGCGCGACGAAACGATCGTCACCGTCATCCACAAAGTGGAGGACACCGGCCTTCAGCGGCGAAAGAAGGACGCCTGCATCGTCGTCATCTATGGCGCCGAGCTGGGACGGAAGTATGCGATCGAAAATCGAGAGATGACGATCGGTCGCGCGACCGTGAACGACATCTGCGTCAGCCAGGACTCGGTCTCCCGCACGCACGCGACGATCCTCGTCGACGAGCACGGCGTGAAGATCCGCGACAACGTGTCGACCAACGGCACGTACGTCAACGACCACAAGATCCACGAGGTCTACCTCAAGGACGGCGACCTCATCAAAGTCGGCCGGTCGATCTTCAAGTTCCTGACCGGCGACAACATCGAGAGCTCGTACCACGAGGAGATCTACCGGCTCTCGACCGTCGACGGCCTCACGCAGATCTTCAACAAGCGCTACTTCGTCGAGACCCTCGAGCGCGAGCTCAGCCGCGCCCGCCGGTACGACCGGCCGCTGGCGCTGATGATGTTCGACATCGATCACTTCAAGAAGTGCAACGACACGTACGGCCACCGCGCCGGCGACCACGTGCTGCGGCACATGGCCGATCTGGTGCGGCAGCGCTCGCGCAAGGTCGACGTCATCGCCCGCTACGGCGGCGAGGAGTTCGCGGTCGTGCTGCCCGAGATCGACCTCGCCGGCGCCGCGCAGTTCGGCGAGAGCCTGCGGCGCATGGTCGAGGAAGAGGAGTTCGTGTTCGAGGGCCGGCGCATCCCGCTGGCCATCTCGGTCGGCGTCGCGGACCTCGAGCCGGGCATCGCCAACGCGGACGACCTCATCAAGAAGGCCGACGCCCGGCTGTATCGCGCGAAACAGGGCGGTCGCAACCGCGTCGTCGCGAGCGAGGGCTGACCGCCGCGGCGGTCGAGGCGTGATGGTCGACGCGGTCGCCAGCGGGCCCGCCGTGGGCGACGCCGAGGGGCCGCGGCGCATCCGCGTGCTGCCGCCCGAGCTCGCCGATCAGATCGCCGCCGGCGAGGTCGTCGAGCGGCCGGCGTCGATCCTGAAGGAGCTGCTCGACAACGCGATCGACGCCGGGGCCACGCGCATCGACCTCGAGCTCGTCGCTGGCGGCACCGCGAAGATCGTCGTGGTCGACGACGGCGGCGGCATCGAGCCCGGCGATCTGCAGCTCGCGATCACGCGCCACGCCACCAGCAAGCTCGTCGGTGCCGCGGAGCTGATCGAGCCGCCGTGCCTGGGCTTCCGCGGCGAGGCGCTCGCGAGCATCGCCGCGGTCGCGCACGTCGTGATCGAGAGCCGGACCGCGGGCGCGGGCGCGGGCACGCGCCTGACCAGCCACCCCGGTCTGCCGCCGGCCATGGTGACGTGCGCGCACCCGGGCGGCACCCGCATCGAGATCTCGAGCCTGTTCGCGAACGTGCCGGCGCGGCGCAAGTTCCTCCGCTCGGCCGCGACCGAGCTCTCGCACTGCGTCGAGACCGTGACCCGCGTCGCGCTCGTCCATCCCCACGTCGGCGTGCGCCTGCGCCACGAGGGGCGCATCGTCTTCGACGTCGCGCGCGGGGACGAGGACGCCCGCGTCGCTGGTGTCCTCGGCCGAAGGGGCGCAACCGACCTGCGCCGCTTCGTCGGCGAGTTCGAGGGCATCGGCGTGCGCGCGTGGGTGGGGGACGGCGACGCCGAGCGTGCGGACGTGTTGGTGGTCGTCCGCCGCCGGGTGATCCGCGAGCGGGCCATCGCGCAGATCGTCCGCGAGGCCTGGCTCGGCGCCCGATCGCCGTGCGCCTGCCTCGTCGTCGAGCCGCCGCACGGGACCGTCGACGTGAACGTGCACCCGCAGAAGTCGGAGGTCCGCTTCGCCGAACCGCAGCGGGTCTACGCCGCGGTGCGGCGCGCGATGGCGACGCTGGATCGCACGCCGCTCGCGATCTCCGAGCTCGCGCCGCGCCCCGAGCCGTCGCCGTCGATCGCGGTGGTGGCGGGCACGCTGAGCCTCCCGCTCGAGACGCGGGCCGACGACGCGCCGCCGTCATCGTCCCCGCCCACGGCGTACGTGCTGCGCACGCGGGCCACCGAGGCCGACTACGCCGCGGCCCGTGATCGCCTGCACGCCGAGGCGCGGGCCCTCGCGACGCTGACCTCGGCGCGCGCCGAGGGGCCGCGCGCTGCCGAGGCACTGGCGCCCGCGGTCCGCGAGCCCGAGGTCGCCGCGCCCGAGCCGGAGCTCATCGATTGCTTGCCGGGGCCCGTCGCGCTGATGCGCTGGCAGGACGACCTCCTCGCGGTGGATCTCCGGGTCCTGCGCACGCACCTGCTGCGGCGTCGGCTCCTCGCCGAGCTCGGCGGAGGTGCGCTCGCGGGGCAGGCCCTGCTGATCCCCGCGGTCGTGCAGCTCGGCGCCGAGGAGGTCGCGCTGGTCGAGGAGGCCCAGGCCGAGCTCCAGAACCTCGGCCTGGTGGTCGATCGCTTCGGCGACGACGCGGTCGTCGTGCGCACGATCCCGGCGGAGCTGCGCCGCTGCGTCGACGACATCGACGCGGCGGCCGTGCTCGCGCGTGTGCTGCCGTACCTCCGCGCGCGACGCCGCGACGCGCTCGGGCCCGCCGACGCCGCGAACGTCCTCGCGGCGTGTGCCGGCAGCACGGTCGCGGCCCGCTTCGCCCGCCGGTTCGTGCGCGAGGCGATGGACGAGGGCCTCGCCATCGACGACATCCCCGGGATCCGCCGCTGGCGGGCCGACGAGCTGGTCGAAGGACGATGACCATGCGCCGGGCGATCGCCATCGTCGGTCCCACCGCGGCGGGCAAGGGCGAGCTCGGCCGCGAGGTCGCGCGCCGACTCGGCCGCGCGGTCTTCGTGTGCGACTCCGTGAAGGTGTTCCGCGGACTCGACATCGGCAGCGGCAAGCCGAGCGCCGAGGTGCGCGCCGCGATCCCGCACCACCTCGTCGACCTCGTCGACCCCGACGCCGACTTCTCCGCGGGGGACTACGCACGCGCGGCATGGTCGACGCTGACCGAGGTCCCGGGCGTCTTCGTCGGCGGCACCGGGTTCTACCTCCGCGCCACCGCGTGGACGCAGAGCGCGCCGAGCCTGCCCGGTGACGGCCGTGAGACGGCCCACGCCGATGCGCCGCCCGGGGACGCGCTGCGGATCGAGTTCGAGGCGAGCTGGCGCGCGCGCGAGGCCGCCGAGGCCGGCGTGATCTGGCGCGCGCTCGAGCGGGTCGACGCCCACACCGCCGCGGGCATCCACCCCGCCAACCTCGCCCGGTGCCTGCGCGCGCTGTGGCTGTGCGAGCGTCACGGCGCGCCCATCTCGGCGATCCGCGCGATCGACCCGCCGACGCCGCGACTCTCGCTGCTCCTCGTGGTCCTCGATCCCGGCCCGGATCGGCTCGCGGAGCGCATCGAACGGCGTGTCGACGCGATGCTCGCGGCCGGCTGGCGCCGCGAGGTAGAGATGCTGCGGGCGGCCGGCTATCATGCCGGGCACAAAGCGATGCAGAGCCTCGGCTACCGCCAGATGCTGGAGTTGGTCGAAGGTCGGGCCGACCTCGCCTCGGTGCGCGCCGAGATCATCGCCGCGACGCGCCGGTACGCCCGACGGCAGCGCACGTATTTCCGCCACCAGTTCCCCGGCGCGACCGTGCACACGATCGCCACGCCGAGCGCATGTCCGTGGGACGCCATCGAGGCGTTCGCCGGCGATGCCGGCGACGAACTCGCTGGCGACGAAGGAGTCCCGTGATGACCAGCAAGGTGCTCGAGTTCGAGCGACCCATCGTCGAGCTCGAGGGCAAGATCCGCGAGCTCAAGCTGTTGTCCTCCAGCAGCGGCGAGATGGCCGAGGAGATCGAGCGGCTCGAGGAGAAGGCCCGCCAGCTCCAGCGCGAGCGCTTCGCCGCGCTGACGCCGTGGGAGCAGGTCCAGCTGGCCAAGCACCCCGACCGGCCGTTCACGCTCGACTACCTCGGAGAGCTCTCCACGGAGTTCATGGAGATCCACGGCGACCGCAGCTACTCCGACGACCCCGCGATCGTCGGTGGCCCGTGCCGCATCGACGGCCGCGCCGTGATCGCCCTCGGTCACCAGAAGGGCCGCAACACCAAGGAGAACCTCTACCGCAACTTCGGGATGGCCCGGCCCGAGGGCTACCGCAAGTCGCAGCGGTTGTTCCGCATGGCGGAGCAGTTCTCGCGGCCGCTGGTGTGCTTCATCGACACCGCGGGCGCGTACCCAGGCCTCGGCGCGGAGGAGCGCGGCCAGTCCGAGGCGATCGCGACGTGCCTCGAGATGCTCTCGCGTCTGCGCACGCCGACGATCTCCGTCGTCATCGGCGAGGGCGGTTCGGGCGGCGCGCTGGCGATCGGGCTGACCGATCGCATCCTGATGCTCGAGCACGCGGTGTACTCGGTGATCTCGCCGCGCGGCTGCGCGTCGATCCTGTGGAAGGACGCCGAGGCCGAGCAGGCCGCGGCGACCCAGCTCAAGCTGACCGCCCCCGATCTGCTGCGCCTGGGCATCTGCGACGAGGTCGTGCCCGAGTCGCCCGGCGGGGCGCACCGCGGCCTCACGCAGACGGCCGCGAGCCTCGGCGAGGCGCTGCGTCGCCACATCGAGGAGCTCTGCGCGATGCCGATCGACGCGCTGCTCGAGGCCCGCTACGAGAAGTTCCGGCGCATCGGTCACCTCGAGCGCGCCCCGTCGTCCTGAGCGGGCCGCGCGAGCCCGGTCCCTCGAGGTCCCCCGTGTTCGAACACGTGCTCACGGTCTGCGCGGTCTGCCTGGGCTTCGCCCTGGTCCGGACGTTGCGTCGCCGCGAGGGCCGCGGCTACGCGGCCTGCCTGCTGGGCCTGCTCGGCATCGCCGTCGCGGCGCTGGTGCAGCCGTCCCGGTTCCTCGGCGTGGTCGCGATCGGGCTGTCGATCGCGGCGCTGGTGGTGCCGCTCGGCCTCGAGATCGTCGCGCGTTGGGCCTTCGGCGCCGGCCGGCTCGGGCTCGCGGTGTCGCTGTTCGGCGCGCGCGCGATGCTGATGCCGGGCGCCGGGCTGGGCCGCCAACAGGAGATCCTCCGCGGCCTCGCGCTGCTCGAGCTGCACGGCGTCGATCGGGCGCTGGCCCACTTCCGCGAACTGGTGAGCGACGCCGAGGGCGGCGAGTCCCTCGTGATCCACGAGCAGATCGTGGCGATGCTCTTCTACGGGCAGCGCTGGGCCGACGGCATCGCGCACTACGAGGCGCAGTTCCACCCGCGCTACGCGGCGCTGCGACCGGTGCTGGCCCTGGGCCTCTTGCGGGCGTACGGGGAGTCGGGTCGCCTCGAGCACGCCGCCGGCCTGCTGCGTGCCCTCGAGGAGGGGCCGGTCGGCAGCGATCCGGCCGCGATCGGCTTCGTGTCCCAGGCTCGACTGACGTTCCTCGCCTACGCCGGGGTCGCGGGGCCGGTGCAGGACGCGTTGACCGAGCCACGTCGTCGCGCGCTGGGCCTCTCGCCCGCGAGCTCGGCCCTGCTGCGGGGCATCGCGCTCGGCCGCGCCGGCCAGCCCGAGGCCGCGCGCCGCGAGCTGCTGCGCGTCGCCGATGTCGCCGGCGCGTCCGACAATCGCGTCGTCGAGGCCAGCCGCAGCGCGATGGCGAGCCAGGCCGAGCCGGTGGCGCTCGGCCCCGAGATCGCGCGCTACGCCGACATCGTCGCGCGCCGCCTCGAGGCGTTCCTGCAGGCGGCGCCGCGCCTGCGCCCGGGGGGCAACGTCTGGCTCGCGCCGACGATGGCGACGGTGATCCTCGTGGTCGAGCTGTGCCGCAACGGCCTCGGCCGCGGCGGCGTCGGGCTGCTGGATCTCGGGGCCGTCACCGCAGAGCTGTGGCAGGCGGGATCATGGGGCCGCGTCGCGGTCGCGACGATGCTCGCGGGCCAGCCGCTCGCGGCGATCCTCGACGCGTACGCGCTGTGGGTCGGCGGTCGATTGATCGAGCGCATCCTCGGTCGCGGCCGGCTCCTCGCGGTCGCGCTGGGTGGCGGAGTGCTGGCGATGCTGGTCGCGGTGCTGCTGCCCGGTGGGGACGGCCCGGCGTCGGGGGCCTCGTTGCTCGCGGTCGCGGTCGCCACCGGCGCGCTGATGCTCCTGCCGCGCGCGCGCACGCCCGGCATGTCGGCGAGCTTCCGCCGCAGCCTCCTGGTGCCGCTGGCGATCGTGCTCGCGGTCCAGATCGGCGGCGCGCAGGCCGGCGTCTTCGCCCTCGATGTGCCGCTCGTCGGCCTCTGGTGCGCGGCGCTGTGGGGCGTGCTGCTGGTCGGCATCGTCCCGACCTCGGGCAAGGTCGCGACGCTCGTTGCGTGGCTCGGCGTCGCGATGCTGGTGCCGGTGGGCCTGGGCACCTTGCAGCTCGTGCGCGAGGACGCCGAGGCGTTCCTCGTCGCGCGCCGGGTCGAGGCCGAGCACGCGGGGTTCCGCGTGCGGCTGCCGTCCTCCGTGGTCGCGACCGAGGCCCGCCGCGAACCCCACCTCGCGGTGCCAATCGCCGCCGGGTTCGTCGATGCGCTCGCGCTGCGGGTCGGCGATCTGATCGCGCTGCAGATGGGTCCGCTCGCCGGCAGCGAGCCCCTGCCGCTCGCGCTCGATCCGACGCTGCACCACCAGCTCGACGCCGTGCCGACGGACGTCCCCGCGGCGTTCGCCCGGCGCTACGTCGCGCACGGCGGCGACCTCGAGCGGCTGCGGGCGTACCACCTGCGGCGCAACGGCGAGGACGTGGCGTTGGTGGTGCAGCGGTCCGTCGACGGCGGGCACGCGATCGCGTGGGTGGCCGCGCCGCCCGAGGCGCTCTCGCGCACGCCGAACCTGCACGCGGCGATCCTCGCGGACGCCGAGCTCGCGGCGCCGGGCGATCGCTAGCGGGGCACCGCGTCACGCCGCGCGGTTCATCGCCTTCGCGAGCTCGAGGTCGAGCTCGGTCACACCGCCGACGTCATGCGTCCACAGCGTGACGTCGACCTTCGCCCACACGTTGGTCCAGTTCGGGTGGTGGTCGAGTCGCTCGGCCGCGAAGGCGACCTTGGTCATGAACGCGAACGCGTCGACGAAGCTGGGGAACTCGAACGTGCGGTGCAGGCGGCCCTCGCCGTGGGTCCAGCCGGGGAGGAGGGGGAGGATCTGCTCGATCGCGGCGGCGGACAGCGGGGTGGGGCGGGGCATCCCAGCGAGTCTGTCACGGCGCGAGCCGAGCGAGCGCGCGGGGCTCGGGCCGCGGCGTCACCTCGTCGGCGACGAACGCATCGAGCGGCCCGCCCGGGGCCCCGCATCGGACGAATTCCCGCGGTCGCAAGGAACCGCCCCGGCCGAGACATCCGCGGCGACGATGCCGACCCAACGCTCCCGATTCATCCTCGCCCTCGCCTTCGTGCCCGCGTGCGCGCGCGGCCCCGCGGCGCCGACGACGAGCGCGCCCGGCCCCGCGAGCTCGCAGCGCGCCGCCGTCGCCGCCGAGGGCCCGCGCCACGCCGCTGGCGAGACGCCGCCCCGCACCCCGCCGCAGGACGCCGAGCGGACCACGAGCGGCCTCGCATCGATCGTCCTCGTGCCGGGCACGGGGACCGAGCACCCCGCCCGCGGCGCACGCATCCGCGCCCACTACATCGGCTGGACCGCCTCCGACCTCGCGATGTTCGACAACAGCTACGATCGCGGCGAGCCGATCGAGTTCCAGGCCGAGCACGTGATCGAGGGCTGGGGCGAGATCGTCGGCGCGATGGTCGTGGGCGAGCGCCGACGCGTGTGGATCCCCGAGGCGCTCGCGTACGAGGGGAAGGTCGGGATGCCGGCAGGGATGTTGATCTTCGACATCGAGCTGCTGGCGTTCGAGCCGGCGGCGAACGGGGTCTAGTCGCTGTCCTCGGGGAAACAGTCGTCCCACGGCACGTCGTGCCCCGGCGGGTCCTGCATGGAGCAGCCGTGCACGATCCCGCTGGGGACGTCGGCGGTGTGGAAGTTCAGCTCCGCGGCATGCATGTGCGCGTAGAGGCCGTCCTCGTCTTCGACGTAGTCCTGCAGGCACGGCCAGAAGTCCGCGTCGCGATACTTCCGGCGGTTCCCGAGCTCCTCGAAGCAGTCGCGCGAGCGCGTGCCCTCGCCGAAGACCCACGGGCGATCGGCATCGAACCACTCGCGCGTCGGCGTCGGCATGTCCTTGCGCTCGGCCCTGCGAACGAGGCGGGCGAAGTGCTCGTCGACTTCGCTGTCGTACGCCGCGAGCATGGCGTCGACGGGGCGGTCGCCGCACGCGGCGAGGAGCAGGGCGGTGCAGGGGGCTCGTAGGTGGAGACCGAGGCGGGTTCGGGACATGGCGGGCGTCTCTGGGATGGGCCGACGGTCAATCGTCGGGGTCGAGGTTCCGGCAGCTGCGCCAGTCGAAGAAGCGCTCGATGTCGTCGCCGACGCGGGCGCACGCGTCCACCTGCGCCTCCGGGGCGTCGAGGAAGCCGAGGCGCTCGACCACCGTGGGCAGCTGGTCCCGCAGTGAGCCCGGTTCCTCGGACTCGTAGACCTCCTGCTCGCACGCCCAGAACGGGTGGTCGCGGTAGCGCTTGCTCTCGCCGGCGTCGACGAGACAGTCGCGACGCTCGGTGCCTGCCTCCCACGGCCAGTTCGCGCTGTCGTCGAACCATTCGCGAGTGGGGCGGGGCATGTCCTGGCGCTCGTACTCGTCGGCGAGCGCGACGTAGTGGTCGTGGAGGTAGTCGTCGTAGGCGGCGAGCATGTCCTCGACGGCGTACTCACGGCACGCGGGGAGGAGGAGGAGCGGGAGGATGAGCAGTCGGCGAGTCATTGGTGAACCTTGGACCGTGGGATGGGGGATGGTCATGGGGGTCATGGGGGCCTCGCGTCGCTCCGCCGGCCGCCCGTGGCCGAACTTTCGTTTCATCTCACTTGGGGGAGGCGAGCGACATCGGTCGTCGATGTCACTCGTTCACTTCTCCCCGCGCGCGAGTCTCACTTGCGTCCTCCCACGGCGCTGACTTGAGGCAGACAACGATTGGCATGTCGCAGCGTTCGATGTCACTGGAGCCGTCGAAGTGGACGTGGGCGCCGAGCGTCCCTCGGGCTGCGGTCTTGAGAATCATGGTGGCGAAGTAGACCA
>LNFM01000905.1_pt1 | contig 69949 bp, 125 predicted proteins | sample 596031 | NCBI WGS metagenome assembly LNFM01 (sample SAMN04254537, study PRJNA301005) | activated carbon metagenome | isolation source: dual media filters at the Ann Arbor, Michigan drinking water treatment plant | place: USA: Ann Arbor
TGTGTTAAAGGTTCATTAATGATTGCCATTAAATCTGTAAGGTATTCATCAATAACACTTTTCAAATCTGCCAGAGATTTCCCTCTGAAACCTTTGATTGGAGGAGAATCTTTGTACGGATAACCAGAATGACCAATTGTGAAAAGAACTCTCTGGCGGTCCTCTACTAGTAATTTTGTGGTTACAGCTTTTCTCTTTCCAAGTGGTACATAAGTGCTTTTGTTGACATATGGTTTAATTTTTATTCTCTTCGAGACAGTGAATGTAAAATCATAATCTGACTGGATGAAAGCCCATTTGGAATCGATATTGTCTTTAACATGTTGACGGATAATTCTGTATGTGGCTTCAGAACTTAATTCGATGGGGTGGAGGTGCCAGAATATCGGAGGTACCAAAGTTGAGATGATTTGATCGATTTGAAAGAAAGCGCTCTTCCAATTATTCTCATTTAGAATGATCGATTCATAATCCAAGAAATCAGCTTTATTATGATAGAGATAATCATCTTGTTTACCCGACAATCTGTACCGGAAATTTATGGGATTATCTAGAGATTCTATATCGATGTTACCTTTATACTCTTTCTGGAAAGTAGGTAATTCAACGAGACCAACTTCTTCTCGGTCTACAAGATACAAATAAAGCGATCTAAGACCTTTAAATTCCCCTGTCCACTCACCATCTTCGTCTGGAATTATCTGATCGGGATAAATCAAAAGAGGACAACCTTGAATACTTTTGTTAATCAATTCATATCGATTATTGACAGCAATTTGGCCACCGTTGACTTCCACAGTTAATATGTCGGTTTGCTCTGGGACTATAAACCAATCCTTCTTAAAAGTCGGTTGTAAATTTACCCCATTGATTCTCTCAATTTTGTGGCTTTGATAATTGTTTTGGGTGGTGATATTGACTAATATACCATTTTTCATCCGATAATAAAGGAAATTATGGCCTTCTGGCAGCTTCATACTATCATTATAACATGGGGGCCATTAGATAAAATAATATTCGTGTGAATCCAAACCATAAATAAACTTGAGTATCAAACTCATTCAAGGAGATTTAAATGAAAAAGCTTTTCGCTACAGCTGTATTAACGTTGGCACTTTGTGTCCCATCGTTCGCTATTATTCCGATTGTATTGCCTATTGAAGGCCCATGTGACATGAGCCAATGTGTTGAGGTTTGTGTGTTTGGTTTTTGTATTAATCTTTGTCCATGCTAATTTAACCCGTTAACGTGGATGGCAGAAATTAGATCTCTGCCATCCATCAATTCCTCTTGATCTTCTGCTGTTAGTCTCCCCAATCTCCAATAAATCACTTTCCCAGTTTCATCAACTATCGCTAACGCAGGATATCCTAACACTTCTTTCTTCTTATCACCTATAACCAGTTTTGTTTTGATATCCTTAAGATAAGCAGTCATATTCTCTTTTGTATTTGGTGTCACGACAACAATCGGTATTGACGTCTCGGATAATTCTTTATAAAATGGCATCATAGCTTTGCAATGAGAACAGGTCGTTGTCATATAAAGCACCACTGTTTTGTTGGATTCAGAAAAATCAATCCCTTCATATTGTAAGGTCTTACCCATCAATGAGGCCGCTTCCATTTTTTTACTGATATCATTTTTCTTCCAAAAATAAATCCCAGACAAGAACAACACATTATACAATACAGCTGCAATCAGTATCTTTCTATTGAAAAAATTCATATCGATATATAGCTGAATAATCTCGATCACATCATACAATTATAAATATCCACAAGGTTGAATTAATGGCAATATCTAGCAGAGAACAATTGATTGAATACTGTCTTCGTAAACTCGGTTGGCCTGTGGTCAAAATCAATATAGATCCAGATCAGCTGTCTGAACGTATAGACGATGCCTTGCAATTTTTCCAAGAATTTCATTATGATGGTCTGGTTAAGACTTATCTTAAGCACGAAATAACTGCGGCTGACATCAGCAACCGTTTCCTTACTGTGCCGCCTTGGGTGTTCTCCGTTTCAAAGGTGATACCTCTCATCAACGCTCTCAATGGTCCTGGCACGTCAAGTTTCTTCGATCTACAGTACCAAATAAGAATGAGCGATCTGTTCAACTTGACGTCGACACAAATCATGTATTACGACATTGCAATGAAGCATTTGTCGATGCTCGAATATGAATTGAATCCTTATCCGATCGCCAACTATTCCCGATACGAAAACAAGTTGGAGATCAATCTCGACTGGGGTACAATTAATCCGGGTCAATTTCTGATTATAGAAGTTCTGAGGACTCTCGATCCTGCACAGGCTTCTGCCTTATGGAATGATCGATTCTTGAAGGAATATGCCACGGCTTTAATCAAAAGACAGTGGGCAACGAATTTGAAGAAATATTCGGGTGTTCAATTACTGGGTGGGATTTCGCTAGATGGTAATGCGATGTACGCTGAAGCTCAACAGGAAGTAAAAGATATTGAAAATGAAATTCAAAATCGATTCGAACTTCCGGTAGATATGGTAATTGCTTAATGACCTTCGGTGAATTCTTGAAAGAATCCCTGAATATGTCTAAATTAGCTTTTATTAGTGATACCGATATTGATGGTCACCATTTTATTGCTCTACACCCTGACAACACGAAATCTACAATAGGTGGGCTTGCTTTACCGAAATCATTGAGGAAAGACAAATCGAACCCCACCAATCCATTATATCCACACAATTTATCTGACAACAATGTGGTGGGTCATTTACTTTTAAGCACCGAAGTCGACACTTTGGGTTATTATGTTCCTCTGAGTGTTTTTGTAACGGGTGACTTCAGAAGACAAGGTATTGCTACTGCTCTTTACAAATATGCAAAGAGTCTGGGTTTCAAAATCAAACCAAGCCCTGTTTTAACTGCTGATGGGAAGAAATTAAAGAGAAGTCTGCTCGACAGAGGGATCTACGATATTTGATGCATATGTTGGTTGTCCATTCTCATCTATACCAGTAAACCGGATTTTACCTTCACCCACCAGTACACCTATAGATAACCCAACATCTTCTTGACCGGGAACTGGATTTGAAATGTGTTGCACCACGAAATTATCCAACCAGATTCTATTCTCAACATATCTTCTGGCATATAACTCAACATCGGCGAGTGGTAGTCCGGACATGCCCGAGATATACTCCAAATTACGTACAAGTCCTCCAGCTAACAGAACTGTAGCTGCTGGCACATGTTCTTTTTGTATAACTCCATCGTTAACATCACCATTGATGATCGCAACGAGACTACTCCAGAGTTTGGTGTTAGTACTTTTATAACCACGCCAAGTACACATACCAAAATGTTTATAAGCTTTGCCACAGGGACACAAATTGTTCTTGGCCGCTTCGAACTCTTGTGAGTAAACCATAATATCTCCTCTATTCAGTCTTCAAACTTTTTATTTTCTAATCCCACAGAAATGGTGTTTTCTCATTTGACCTTTATCTATGTGATAGATCCAACCATCTGAGGCTGGAATATAATTTTCATTAATTTCGGCGACTCTTTCTTTGGTGGGTGCACCTTTATGAATCGCGGCATCAGGAATGAATCCCTGAAATCTGCCACCCACCATCATAACACGGACATCGATCTTAGACATCTTGGATTTATTCCTGTGGGACTTTCTTGATTTTTAGCTTCTTGATCTCGATCTCTTTGATTTCACCACCAGCACCCCAAGCCCAAAATCCTTTCGTCTTGACAGCTTCATTGATCACATCATCCAATTTACCCTCCAATGTGGCTAATAGAGGTGTATGATGTGCTCCACCCAAATCACAATTCGGGTCTTCACCATAAATGCTCCAGATAGCGTATTTTTGAAGATCATACTTCTTCAGGAGTTTATCTCCATTGTAAGTCGTAAGATATCTTTCTCTGTCCGAGATGGGTTTTTTGGGTCGATTCTCCTCACGGTGTCTTTCGATAATCTCTTGTTCTTCTGGTGTTAATTCTGAGAGGTTCATATTAATACGTACCTGTAGCATTAACGATACCTTCGATGCCAAGATGAGCTAACAAGATCCGTCGCATAACTTCTGCTTTATGTTCACGGCTTATGACATTCCCATCGGCTTGGTTATCTGCCATCCACCAAAGGTTGAGAATTTGATCCACAGCGATTGAAATATTCGCCTTTATTGCGCTGGCAATCTCTTCGTCCGTAAGCAAAGTTGCTTCTGATTTAGTTGGTTGATTTTTCATGTTTGTATCCTTATGCGACTTGATTTTCGATAATCTTGTTGGCAACTACTCGGAAAATGACAGTCTGTTTGATTTCCTTGTAGTCTTTGTGGCCCTTGACGGTGAACGTGGCATCAACTGTCATACCCTCACCGACATTAGTGTTGGTTGCCTTATCCACGAAATATGAACTGGTGGTCCACTTGAAGGAATTACCTTCGGCATCAATGAAAATGACAATATTGGCGCTACCGAATTCATTCTCGATCGAAAAGATCTTCTTGACTGTCAGAACGCGGGTGTAGCGAATTTTCTCTTCACCGAAATATTCGGACACCTTCTTGACTTCCTGAGTGCTCTCTTTGGCCTCACGCTTTTCATCGGTGTTATTTGGACGATTGATGAAAGAACCCATACCAGCGACGATCAGCCCAATCTGCCTTGAATTGCATTGCTGCTGGCTCAGAGCCAACTTCAAATTCCATGCAAAATCGGTATTAGTGGTGAGGGTATTGGTGGCCCAATCGATGCACTTGTCGGCCTTTTCGATATCTTCGGGCTGGTTCTGCCGTCCGTATGCGTCATCAAAATAACGATCTTTGGTGTACAGACCCTTGAAGACCGTCGATTTTGTAGAACTGTCAAATTGAGCAGACTTGTATGTTCCGTCTACCCGGATGATTCGTGCGGCCAATGCCAAGACATCCTTAACTGAATAATACCGGGGTCCTGATCCACCGAAGAAGCTCTCTTCGTCTTCCTCTTCGATGCCGTTCATGATGTCGTAAAGATTCTCAGCGATGGCAGCGATCTTCTTGGGATCAGTATGACCAGTGAAATCCTTCATGCATGACTTGCCAACTTGGAATAGACGACCATCTTCATGTTCGACCACGTAGGTATCTTTACGTTGACGTGATGCCTGACAATGATCGCATGTCGGTTTGGTATATCGCATTTCAAGCGGCATATTCTCAGAACCAGTGCCGGGGATGCGCCGAATGATGTTGCCGCTTTCGATATGTTCGAGGACGGCCAACAGCCTCCAACCATTCAATTTGGGGCTTTCACCTTTGACGGTGAAATGAACATTTCGGCGAATGGTAATATCCCAAGTGCTAACTGACGATTCCCTTGGGTACTGGATCTTGAACTGATCGAGAATGTTCTCTTCAGTCAGTTCCATGGATTCGGGGAGAACGATTGAGCATCTCTTTTTATCGGCAATCCTAGTGACCCAACAAATGAAAGATTCGCCGACTTCATTGATTTCAATGCTTCCGTTACCCAACTTTGCACAACGGCGATTGAGCTTGTCGATGTTCTTTTTCAGGAATTCGACGTTGTTTTCTGGGACCTTGTAGATTTGGGGATCGGTGCTTTGAATCATTTCTGTCGTGCTCATAAAACCATTTTAACACGAATGATGGAATTTTACAATGGATTATTTCTAGATTCCATTTAAACGTTTTTCTAAAGTAATTTGTTTGTCTATGATTCTCACTAACTGATTACCCAACACTTGAGCAGAGAAAAGGAACGCGATGACCATAGTTATCAATGATGCCAACACGCATGGTGCTATATCTGTTAAAAATTGGATCATGTTCTATGTTTTTGATGCTAAAATGATCGTTTCTCTAACCTCAGTCAAAGTCTCTCCCAACCAATTAAGGCCATTCCAAGTAGCCCTATCATAAGCTTCCGGGTCATCTTCACTCAATCCAATCCCCCAGATTTCGTCGAGAGGAGATGCTTCGACCAAAGTGGTGCCAGCTGTGTCTAGAATAATCTGCTTCAAATCAGAATTCTGCGTGAACTTAGCCATATTAGCGGTAAAGACAAATATTTTGGCCACCGATTCCCACATTCTCTTATCAAAGTTCTCTACTCTTCTCCCCAACTTTTTGACTTCACGTGGGTCATTCATTTGATCGGCTTCAAAGATTTCACTAGCTAATTTACCACCGCTGAATAATTGATCTTTACACCACATCATATAGGTTTCAGCGTAATTGAATTTTAACCCATGAAGCACAAATGGGGCATTGTACCATTGACTAAATGGCCCATTCCAAAACATTGTGAATTTTTCGTTACTAATCTTATTTTCCATTTTCTTATCCTTGAATTTATCTCTCATTGTGAATACAAGACCTGTCGGCCTTGCCATTGGTTGAACACCACATAAATTCCAATCATCCATGTGTGGGATCAATCTTTTACTTAAATCCCTATGGAATTCTATCCCGATTTTCTTAGCTAACGCGGGAAAATAATGACATAACCGTCTTACATCAAAGTTATCATTTTCAATTCCGGAGACAATAATATGACGAAAATTTTTCTCATTATCAAGGGCCTCTCCCAACATCCCCATAAAATCGAGATTCATGTTTTCCATTAGTGATTACTCAACACATCCATAATTAGAAAAATTAGGACCTGTTAATAAAATTTCTGATATCAATATATCATTTTCGAGTAATTTGTATCGATGGTTTCGTCGTTCTGTTGTCGTTCTGATAAGAGTGTATTGACCAGATCTCTCCATTTCGACATCAGACACGAGATCAGCCTCAAAAATCATTTCGGCGAAGCAAAATTCGAATCGCGACCAAAAATTTCGGAAAACTTCTTGACCAGTATCTGATATGTATAATAGGAAATCATCAAAAGTAGCTGGCCCTACATTTTTATAAACCGATATTTTGTTATCTTTGATTGATCTTTGCCAAGAGTAAGGAATAAATCTACCTTTATCACTCATTATTCCACATACTTTTGTCGGTTTGTGTGGAATAATAGGCTTGTTGGGGAAAGTCAATTCTCTCCCCAACGCTGTACTAGCTCCAGTCGCTGCCAAAGTCGTTAGCAATTCTCTCCTATTCACTTGCATCTACCTCTCTGAGTTCAATTTGTTGCATTTTTACTCTGCCATCATTGTAGCGATTATATGCAAAAACTGCATCTGGTTTGGTAGGGGTACTAACAGAGATGCGATGTTTAGCGCATCTCTGTTTTACAACATGTATTTCGGTACCACAAAAAGCAACAACAATATCCGCATTGATGAAGGGTTTCATCGTTTTGGCACAATTAAGCAAGACATTATACATTGTGGTTTATACCTTTTTGATGTCCTGTGAAGCTCTTTTCGTGTTGACTGACCATCTGCTACCGCTTCTGTAATCTGGGATCTTGATATCTAATTGATCAGCCAAATCTAGCATAATTCTTCTGACTGTGGGATGCACAGTATGACCAGTCCTTAAATGTACAATGTATTCGAAATCATCATATGTACCTTGAAGATGGTATGGCACTGTTACACCCATAGGCAATGCAAGAGGGTCAAAAAGGTCATCCATAATCTCATAGATATTACCAAGCAAAGTTGTACTCATATTGGACAAATGTTCTTGATAGAATACATGTAAATCTGTGTTGTAGTCGAAAGGAAAAGACTGTTTAATTGAACGATGTCTCGCCAAATCTCGCCAACCAGCAAAATCTAACTCACCAGAGGTTCTCACGACCGACCATGGGTGAACTTCCCCATTATGATATTCACAATTGAATCTTGTCTGATTGAATTGATCAAATTCGACAATCAGTTTGCGATCATCTTTATATTCAGCTTGTGAATTGGGGAATTCTGTGTTGACTAGATCATTCAATTTCGCAACAATTTCATCTAAACCTAATATTCCTTGACTGTTAAAGGAAATGAAATCACCATGTTTGCGATAATATGATTCTCCTGTCCGATAATATGATTCTCCTGTCCTGCTTTCCAAATATTCGTTCACCGCTTTCAATCGAGCCATATGCTGATGGAAATTTCTAATAGAAGTGGTCCAACTCAAATTAGTATGTGTACCAATAGGCAAAATGCCACGAAGAATATCGAAGGCTGCAGCTTTGGCCGTTTTATTCTCTGTTGGGTTTGACATATCAAGATCATGTAATTCAGCAGCATATTCGTGAGCAACTGTGAGATTGTCATTATACAACTGACGTAATTGTTGAGCGTGCTTGAGATCTGCTGGATTCACAGTCATTCCCTGTGTACTGAAATCCAAATATCTCGTCGAACATTCCTGACCATTGTACAATTGAGTATGCTGGATCAACTTGGCAATCACCATTGGAACATTTTCGATGGCAAGAGTGATCATCCCACAATCAGCAATTGATTGATGCCCATAACCAACATAGAACTTCTTCATGAATTCACCGGACTGGCTGGTGCGGGCAAGCTTCACTGCGTCATCGATTGGTCTCGGGTCACGGCTATAAAGAGCTTGAATCATGGCATAATCTTCAGCACTCGCCGCATCTTCTGGTGGTAAAAGTAAAAGGACGCGGCTGGTGTCACCATCATACATTGGTGTGTCATTTGTTTTGATACGGATATTCATGTTAATTTAATTATCTCATGCTTTCGGATTATTTGACTAGTATTCTAGAGAGAATGCGAAATGCCTTATAAAGCCGCATTCTCTGATTGTCTTGATTGGGGCTTTATTTTCTATCAATTCAAGGGCAAATGCTTGTAAATCGGTATTTACTCTGAATATGAGAGAATCACCATTCAAGCCACTCTCTATACCGATGACCATACCACAAAGATTCTCATCTAAAGGTTCCACACTACTGTTGGTGTAGAGCATTTTCCCGATTACGATACTCGGATCAAAGGTCACATCATCAAACTGGAATTTGTAAATCATTATAGCCTCGCCCATGAATCAAGAACCATTTGTGCGCGTAGACCTGTGTGAGTGTTCTCTGTTATGATCTGCTTAATATCTTCTGGTGTCATATTCTCTTTCAAAATCATATCGTTAACATCTTTCTGTTTGATATAAGGTGGCCAAACACAAATTTCTTGCATTGATTCTATTTTCCTTTTCATTCTGTTGATGATGCCGGGATTTCTTGGTTCATTATCATAAATGAAAACGGTATCCAAAGAATCCAAGATCTCTCTCTCAGCAGGTCCACCTGCATCAGCCCCACCCATCGCCAAAGAATTTTCTATAAACATGGCATCAAAAGGTCCTTCGAATACAAAGACCTTTCTTTCTTGGTTGATCTCTTCCAAACCGAATATTTTAGGATCATCGTCGTTATATCTAGCTGTCATGTATCTCAAGGTGCATTCATTATCTAAGGATCGACCTTGGATCATCATAATTTGGTTATTAGCTTTGCGAAATGGTATGACTAACCTTGGATCATTTGGGTAACTGATGTTGTCTTTAACTCCAAATACTTCTTTCACAGAGTCTCCAAAGTTCTCTGTGAAATATAACTTCTTTGCCCATTTGATCGGCAATCTTCTCTTCTTAATATAACTCAAAGCTATGTGGGGTAATTTAAGTTTAATTATTGGTGTGAAATTACGGCTAAAAAGATCGTCGATCGGTTTAATGATCTTTTTGATTATTTGTGGTTGATATGGTGCTGAATCTTGTCGTGATTCGACCATTTTGGTGATTTGATATTCTTTGGCTAGGTTGCCATCCACTTCTCTGATGAAATTGTAAAAATTTCTGCCTTCACCACAGTTAAGACATTTGTAACGAAATTCATCATTTCTTCTGATTAATGCCCCACGAGCTTTTTTGCGGTTGTCGACAGAATCACCACATATGGGGCAACTGAACTCGAATTTATAAGAGGGTTTCTCTTTGAAATTACGGACATAACCTCGGATTTTATCAATGTATTGAAGATCGAGAAGAAGACTCACCTCTACATTATATCATAATCACTTAGAGTGTTAAAGGAGCAAAATCGTCTGTCGTTATATTAATCTTTTTGATAATAATATTTTCGCCAAAAATGGCGGCTTTAACATATTGTCCAGTGTGTGTATTCTTGATGATGAATTCTTCATCTTGATTTAATCGAATGAATTCATGTATTTTACCACCGGGAATGTCGGAAATTGCACAAGATTTCTCTGGGAATTCAAAATCCCCAACATCGACCACACTCATTTTTGCTAATTTCTGATATGTCGATTTTATCCCTCTAGCCAAAATGTCAGTCATATCGTCTACATCAGAATCAGGGGAATCCATATCAACAGCTGCACCAGAAGAATCTACTGCTCCACCCGGCGCAATCCCTACACCAGCGATATACCCGGTTCCGATAGCATTAGCGGGTGCCGATTCTTTTAAAGATTTCAGAAATTGTACAAAACTCATTGAAGGTATTTAATAGAAACATGAAAATAGAACAAATATTGCCATACACACAAATGGTCATCGCTTTTGGTGCTGGTATAGTGTACTTATGTGTGGGTAATTATCGTATGGGGTTGTATTGGATATTTGCTGGCGCACTCACAGCCACTATTATCGTTGGGAGATGAGATTTGTGGATTACATCTATGATTCCAAAACATTACAATCATAGATGTCAGAATACATAGTTGTGGAGAAATAATATGGCAACATTTGGTGGAAGTAACACAATCAAGGACAGAAAAGATCAATCCAATATCGAGAGTCAAATCGAAGAGAAATTGATTGGACAAAAAGATTTCCTTAAAGTGGCGGATTATATTCAGATGTTTGAAGCTGGATTAAGTCCAGAAGGTCAACCAGTTGGTTCTTTCCTCTTAACTGGTCCAACGGGGAGTGGTAAAACTAGAGCAGTGGAGGTTGTTGCAGAAGTATTACACATGTCCAATCGACACATTCTGCGTGTTGATTGTGGCGAATACCAAATGGATCATGAAGTTGCTAAATTGGTTGGCGCACCTCCCGGTTATTTGGGTCACCGAGAAACGCAACCTCTTCTGTCCCAAGCACGTATCAATTCAGTAGCAAGTGAGCATTCCAATATCAGCGTCATTTTATTCGACGAAATTGATAAAGCAGCACCCAGTCTGATGAGATTGCTACTAGGTGTGATGGACAGAGGCATACTCCGTTTGGGTGATAACAACATCGTGAATTTAGAGAGATGCATGATTTTCATGACGTCCAATTTCGGATCATCCACATTGAGCATGACGAAAGTGGAGGGTGGAAAGAACATCAAGGCATATCTCTCTCCAGAGTTTTTCAATCGGTGTGATGAGACTATCAACTTTAAGGTCTTGGATAGTGATTCGATCAAAATGATTGCGTATTTGGAAGTATGCAAAATTCAAGATCATATGGACCGTAGGTTGGGTTCAAGATCCTGTGACTTAGTAATAGATGATAGTTTCTATAAATGGGTGATCCAAAACTATACTGATGCCGAATATGGCTTTAGGCCGATCAAACGATTCATCAGGAAGAAATTGATACATACTATATCGAAAATGTACATCGGAAACAAAATTTCGGAAGGTGATTGTATTAACATCACATTCGATAGCAAAACCAAGAAATTGGTGCTCTTCATTGAGTCGGATTAAATAGATTGTAGAAAGGTGTTTGTATGAATAGAAAAACGTTTTTGGCAAGTATCCTTGGAGCAACAGCTGCTTTTGCTCTTAATCCATCCGAAAAAGAAATGTCTTTATCAGAGAAGGAAACAATTTGGTTAGAAAACCAAGTCAGTATTCTTAGATCGAAGGAAACTCTACCCCAATTCCATGCCGGGTCAAGTTATCTACGATCTGAATATTTTGATAATCTCGGTTATTTGATCACTCGTAGCGTTTCTGGTATCACTGTTAAGCTTCTTCCCAATTCTTAATGCTTTATAACGCCGCATTCATTTCTGATATTCATTTATTCTTTCGTGGTAGTGATATCAAGAAATTGAATGATTTTCTTAAGAATAATACTTTTGATAAGATTTATTTTGTCGGCGACACTTTTGATTTCTGGGCTTGCAAGAGCCGTGTGCACTGGGGTCCAGAGATCAATCGTTTTTTTAGAATTATTCTCAAGAAGATTAACCACGGCACCAAAATCGTTCTGATCCGTGGGAATCATGACGACCACATCCATCATTATTTTGACATCGAATTCGACAATTTGACCATAGTTGATCACTGTATCCATCAGAGGAAATGTGGGTCAGGTCATAAGGATTATTTGATTATTCATGGTGATCAATTCGATTTCGTCATCAAGAGATTTCTGTGGTTGGCTCAATTCGGTGCTATAGCGTATGATTTCTTGGTGGTCTTGAATGGCATTCTCTCTAAATTTAGAGATTTGATCGGCCTTCCGTATTGGTCACTATCTTCTTGGTTAAAGAAAAAGTCCAAGGAAGCCGTCTCTTTCATTGAAGACTTTGAATATGCTGCAGTTAATCTGGCAAAAGAACACGATTGTGATGGTGTGATTTGTGGTCACGTCCATACACCCAAATTCGATCAACACATGATAGAGGGCCGACAGATTGAATACTGGAATTGTGGCGACTGGATTGAATCTTATACATTGATTGTGGAGAAATCGGATGGTCAACTAGAGTTACTCCATCTAAATAGGTAATTATGAAATTTCTAAAAATCTGGAAAAACACGATTGGTATTGACGGACTGGTTTTCAAATTCGTCAAAGGATCACACAGAGATCAACACTTGAAGATTGACAAATTGTTGATGGGTGATGAAAAATTTGTTGGTGATTTGACCAAAGATGGCAAAATGCTCTCTGAAGAATATGAATTCGATTTCTGCGAGATGATGGAAGAAATCGAATCAAATAAAGTGGAAGTCTTTATTAATGGAGACAATATCACTGAAGCTGCGATCGAATGTGCCTCTACTATTAATGCGGACATCTTTATGGAGGCCGAAGAAAGAGCAGAGAGAGAAGCCGAAGAAAATCAGTTCGACGAAGACGACGAATACTAAAGGGATTTTTGTTATGATATTAATCGATTTTTCACAAACATGTTTATCTTACATTTTTGCCCAACGGATGGGAGTTCCTGATATCAGCTATGTTAGGAACGGCGTTTTAGACTCACTGCGTTTCTATAAAAAGAACTTCGCGAGCAAGTATGGAGAAACCATAGTTCTGGCTTGCGATTCAAAGACCAACTGGCGTAAAGATGCTTTCAAATATTATAAGTTCAAAAGAAAGGATATTCGAGAAAAATCAACCTATGATTGGAATTTGATATTCAGTCATATTGACACTTTGAAGCAAGAATTCAAACAATTCATGCCTTATTATGTGATCGAAACAGAAAATGCCGAAGCAGATGACGTGATTGCAACTCTATCTTTAAATCCTCCAGAAGAGACTAATCAACTGTTTTCAAAAGTGTTGATTATTTCTAGCGATAAAGATTTTAAGCAACTTCATCACTTGGGATATTTGGATCATTACAGTCCTCAAACGAAGGGTATGATTAAAGTTGATCGTCCAGATCGACAACTAAAAGAAATGATAATGCGTGGTGATACCAGTGATGGTATTCCAAATTTCTTGAGTCCTGACAATTGTTTTTATGATAAAATCAAACAGACGCCAATTATGTCGAAGAAAGTGTCTGTGTGGTTAGACCAAAAACCAGAAGAATTCTGTGATGAGACTACTATCAAGAATTACAAACGTAATGAGCTTTTGATCGATTTAAAGAATATCCCTACTAACATATCAGAACAAATCAACTCTGACTTTTTGAATCACCCGAAACCAAGTAGGAAAAATATGTTCGATTATTTTTTTGAAAAGTCAGTCCCAACAAAGAATCTTCAGGAGTTCTAAATGTTATATGATATCGCCGCACCACCAGATGCCAAACAATGTCCTTTCTCTACGAAATATCAATTATTCGAACCAGTTCAGGTAAGAATTAGAAGAAAATCCGGAGAAATAGAATTAGTAGGTTATGGTATTGGTGAAATTATCGAAGTGATGGAACCGAGAATGCAATACTGTATTCCTCCACACAGAAGACTGAAGGAAATTCCTATGTCTGATGGATCATTCATTGTTGAATTCCCAGAAAATATTAATTACAAGAGATATCATGAATAGAAAATCATTACCATACGAGAATGTAGTTGTCTATATTGAAACGAGTGAAGGCCCATCAGCATACGTCTTCCCCAATGCAGAATTAGCTTGGAGCATCTTAGTGTCCATGCATATTCCTAAGGACTCTGTGGCATGGGTATTTCTGGAAGAAATGGATGGAACAATGACCTTCCAATATTATAGGAGGGTATTCAGTGAGTAGAAAATCATTACCATTCAAAACATTCGTAATCATGATAAATCACTCATCCAATACTTATGTTGCCGAATATTGTTTCGGGGATGTGGAATTTGGTATACTTTATATGAAGTACTATTACAAATCATATACTGATGCTACAATAGAAGTTTATATTAAGGAATTTGATAACTCTTTAACTTTCCAATATAAAAGGAATCTGTATGAAATCCTATAAGAAATGTTCATCCTGTAAAGGTTACGGTCGTATTGAAGATTTCCGATGGGGTGATGGGATTGCCGAATGTTCTGCTTGTCAAGGTCTGGGTGTGGTAAAGAAAAATGACAAACCACTTTCTGAGAGAGAATGGGACGATTTTTGTGCGACAAGAGGCGAAAATGATTGATGCTCCTTTAGATCCAAATTTAAAAGCTATGATTGAGAATTTTCTCAATTGTCAGCGATCCACTATTATGGCAATCGAGGCTCAACCACATTTATTGACTCGTGGCTTAAATGATATATGGGACTGTACAGAAAAAATCGCTAAATTCATGGAATTGACCCTCTGTTCGAGACGAGAATTAACTGAAATTTCTGCTCTTTATGATATGTTTCATATCAAGTCTTAATATGTTATAATTGAAATATGATCGATAATGTGCCGATTACATATATTCCTGATTTTGTTGAATATCCAGATTTGACATTCACACAACTCTGGAATCAACTTGATTGGGTGCGACGTGAAAACACCCCACGATTTGAATATTATTGTAATGATAGTGGCAAGCCTTATACTTATGGACGAGGGAATGGTATAAGGACATATGAAGCACAACCTTATCATTATAGAATTCTGCAAATTCGACAGGACATACAGAAACTCACCAATACTGCATTCGAAGTCTGTTTCTTGAATGGTTATCGTGATGGTCGTGATCAATTGGGATGGCATGCTGATGATTCTCCTGAAATGGATGATGATAGGCCGATAGCCATTGTTTCTTTGGGTGCTAGGAGAGAGATTTATTTCAGACCACAAAATGACAAAGAGAATGTCACCAAGCTTTGGCTTGATTCTGGTAGTCTTTGCTTGATGGCCGCTGGCATGCAAGACACCCATTATCACCGAATTCCTAAATCTTCGGTGATAGGCTGTGGTCCAAGAATTAGCCTGACGTTTCGTGGGTTGGTCAAATAATTAATTGTATGAATTTCATTTTCATGTTATAATAGTTCTATGAAATTCGCCGAATTCCTGAATGAGACGACAGATCTGGATTATGATACTGCCAAAAAAGCCTTGGCTCATGCTAGAGATATAGTTAAGGGGCGGGTACCTGAGGTCGAGGAATTATTAATCAGAGATCCCCATTGGGCTTTCCATTATGCCAAGAATGTTATCAAAGGTCGTTGGTCCGAAGCAGAAGATGTGATAGCAACCTCAGCTGGTCCTGCTTGTAATTATGCCCAGTATGTTATCAAAGGTCGTTGGTCCGAAGCAGAAAAAGTAATTGCTGCTTCACCCGGTATCGCTCTCAATTACGCCAAGGATGTCATCAAAGGTCGTTTCGAGGCGGCGGAAGAGGGGATGAGTAAAGCACCTGCTGTGTGGCGTGAATATAAAAAATTATTCATGAAGAAATAGTTCGTGTACTGAGGAGATCATTTATGACACAAATTGGATGGGTTCTCAAAAGTTTAACCACAGGTTACATTTCGACTAATGATATCTGGACAACAAAGGATCTAGCAGAACGTATGTTGGCTCATTACAAGAAACGATGTCCAGATGTTAATTTTGAGTTGAAGCCTGTTTATGTAAAAGATTAATTTTCGATAACCACAAAGGGACCGAAATTTCTCGTTTTGAATCCAGATACTTTCAGGAGATTAACGTAAATTTCGGTCTTTCTGTTATCATGCGAAGCAACAATCAATTCCCCGAATTCATTCAACCAATTCTGGATTATCTCTTTGAATTGTTTCCGATTGAAATTGCCCAACTGTGAATTCCCCTTTTCACCCTGTTGTTGCAAGTCAGTGAAATCTTTTCCCTTTAATTGCATGGCGATCTGATACATCTTCATCATCTTATTATACACCACAAACAATTCATAATCACCACATTCAGCTTCATCAGCCACAACATTTCCTGTAGCTTTTAGCAATTGTTCTGCTTTATCGGTCAGACCTTCTGCAAGGAAATCTTTGAATTTCATAATTTATATACCATAAACCTTATTTTGGAATCTTTGATATGTAGATTCATTGTTACGTGGTTGAGCATTAGGAGCAATGACAGTGGTATTCGTTCCACCCCCACCCATATTAGCTGGCGGAACATTGACCACAGGTGCCATTCTTTGATTATCCGATTCCAATTTGGCCATTCTATTGTCGACCGAATTTACCGCCATTTTGACACCACTTTCATTTGTAGCAGGTTTCAGAGCGGTCTCGTTTTTAGAGATCGTGAGTAATTCTTCTTTTTCTCTGCCGAATCTCAGCTTAACAGACTTCTTGATTTTCTCAGGGCTAGACTTGTAGTACTTGTCGACGTCCATTCTCTCATTTTGGATTGCTGTGATTAAATCTTCATCAGACATCTTCGACAAGTCTTTCCCACCTAAACTGGTCTTGATAGCATTTTTGGTACCAACTGGTGTATTGACACTAGCCGCAAATAACATTTGTTTCACAGCCATACCACGGTCATCTACATTCATCCCCACCGAGTTAGCAAATTGCTTTACTGGTTCGTAATGAGTTACACCAATGAAGTCATGTTGAGCTTCTTTGAATTTAGGATCATCAGACAATTTTAACCATGCATTAGGAAATGCATCACCAGCTTTGGTAGCAGAATTAGCGGCTTCCACACCACCAGCGGCTTCCAACTTCTCCGCGAAAGGTTTGTAGTCGGGTTTATTCTTCATCCAAGTCATGAATTCACCAACGGTGCCACCAGCTTTAGATGTTTTATCCTTAGAATTGAAAGCCTGACTGGTCATTTGATAGATGCCATAAGACACACCACCAATATCACCAGCTTTAGCTAATCCGAAGCTGATTGCCTTCGAACCGAGTCCACCAGTCTCTCCCTTAGTCGATACTTCTCCAAGTTTTGCGTATTCGGATTTGCCAACATTGGCAATTACAGGTTTGGCTATCGTCGTCGCTGGTGGGCGAGATACAGGAGTTATTGAATTAGCTGTCTTGGCGGCAATCTGTTTTGAAGTGGGAACACCCAAAATCTCTTTCACTGGATCTAAGACTTTATTCTTGGTTGCAATGAAATTTTCAGTGGCCGCAGTAGTTTTAGCTTTGGTATCTTTATAAATTTCCTTGGCCTTATCAACTGCAGGGGTTATATTGATTCCGAATTTGTTCTTGATGAATTCTGTTATCTGATTGATTAAAGCGCCAGTATCAAATTCAGAAATAGCCTTGAACATTTTATCTTTAAGAGCAATGAAGGATTCAGAGATTCCATCCTTCAGATTGACAAGGCCATTAGACACCACTTTGGTGAACGATTCACCGATGTTGGTCTTTACGCCAAACCATCCCAATACATCATCAATCAAAGATAGGAATCCACCACCGATGTTGCTGATGGCAGTCAAACCTTTGTCTACAAAAGTAGGATCTTTCTTTAACAGGAATTTGTTGGCATTCTGGAAACCCTCAAAGGCATCAAAAATACCAGATACCGCCATTATGACTTGACCTGCTATCGGGATTCCCTTAGCAAGCTTCCCGGCACTACCGAGTATTTTACCAAGTCCACCCAACTTCAACAGCCCACTAGCACCAGCAAGTCCACCCACCATTTTGCCGACAGATCCTGCACCTCTGATACCACCGAGGGCGCGTCTTGCTAGTCCGAAACCCTTCCTAGCTATACTAGAACCCTTCAACAGCAATGATAATTGACCGAGTTTCTCGAAGATAGATTCTTTTTGATTGTCTTCCTTATCATTCGATTTATCGTTCATTCTATCAGAAGAATTAATCGACGACGCTTTACCGGAAGCTTTTTCCATACGAGCTTCCATCTGATCTCTTAGAAGATCTTCTCTCAGCAATTTAGCTTTGAAATAACGATTTAGACGGTCATCGACGCGATTGATAGCATTCACAATATTGGTGTCATCAAATGACGGACCATCATTAGTCAGATTAAATCTTTTCGGTTCTGATTTACTGCTAGGTTCAAAATTAGCGACTTCATATCCACGAATCAGTGCTTTGAATTTGGCCGGGAATTCCGGTGCATTGCTTGGTTCTTTGGGAAGCGGTGTATCCTTTTCCGGTTCTTTCGAATTCGGTGATGGTGTTGGGATAATTGATGGGCCAAGATTCGATGGTTTATTGGGCATAAACCCACCACCAGAGTTCCTGCTGCTACCAAAAGAATATTCTAAATTCTTACCCAAACGCTCGATTCTGCTAATTCGTTCTATATTTTCGTCTTTCTTTTTGTTATCTTCACCCAAGAATAAATCGAGGGTCTTCATGAGAATCGGTGTACCACCAGACAGAACATCGACTGTGCCACGCAAAAAGCCCTTGCTACTCTTGCCAAATTTACGATTTATTGTTGCAAAAATACCATTTTGTTTCTTGAGTTGGTTTTCGAGAGCACCAATGACTGTATCGTATCTCGCAAAAATAACTTTCTTTGCATCTTCGTCTTCTATATTATCGGAAATGACCTTGCGAGCTAATTTAATGGTGTCAAGTTGTTTTCTGACTTCTTCTACAGAATTCGATTTGACTTCTTTGACTTGATCAAGCAAATCGCTGATTAAATTGTATTCGTCGTTTCTTAAGGAACTGTTGACCTTTAAGAAATCTTCTATCTCAGTCTGTAAATCGTATATCGGAAGATAATCACCCTCTAACTCTTTGCGAATTTCTTTTCTGATGGAAGCGACATTGAAATTAGCTATCTTACGAAGAGGCTTATTGATTTTCTTTTTGGGTCTTATTATTTTCGGCATTTTGATGATTTGCTTCGTACTCCCCTAATTTCTTTCCACTCACAAAGGTGGTTAAAGCCGTTCCACTCCAACCGAATACTTCTTTACCATGTATAGCGATTTTTTCAGTGCTACTACACATCATCACAATACCAACCATAGTGAAGAAGAAAAACATAGCCATAACTGCACCACTTAGACTTAAAGCATCAAAGAATTCGTAAAATATTCCCTTTTTCACTTTTTCGCTTGCCTCTTCTGTTCTTCTTGTACATGACCATTGATCATTTCTACGATACTATCACGCACCCATGGCATAAGATGATTTATATCGTCAAATGAATATTTATGTACAAAGGTCAATGCCCAAATCGTCGTTAGATAATGACCTAAACTTGAGTATCCAACGAGGAGGCGAAAAAACTTGAAAGCCCTTCAATCTTAATATCCTGTTTATTTCCACATTTTGGACATTTGATTTCTACGACAGGAGCGATTTCCGGGATGGTCTCAAAGAAATGTTTGATCTGGTTAAATTGCTTGATGGTGAGTTTCTTGAGAAGCTCCAGAATTTCTTCTTTGGGGACATCTTCATATACCGTCTCTGAGTCAAAAACGTTTTCCACACATTCGGCAATCAATTCAAAAGTAGCTTCTGTCTCAGTTTTTGGTGTTTTATTCATTCTCTTGAGAATGTCGAGTGAGGGATACTTCATTAGAATTCCAACATCCGGTGTTAACCTGATGGTTGGGTCGTGTGAAGGGTCCTTGGTTACTTCGACAGTATCAAGATCGAGGAAATGTTTAACTTCGGTCTTGCACATTTCACCATTCTCTGAAGGAGCTTGGCACTGGTAATTTAATTCCACCATATTACCCACGCCTTTGGAACGGCATTTGATGAAGAAATACTGTAAATCGTAGAGAGGCAATGAAGTTACGTTAATATTTGTCGGAGAGACAATGCAGTTGGTAGCTATTTGACGCAGAGCATGAAGAATTTCTTCATCATTGTCACTGGTTGATGCCCCTTCAAGAGCCATCATCAAGATTTGCTCTTCTTCCACCATATAAGGTCGATAGATGATTTCTTGATTATTAGATGGAAGACTTAATTTAAAAGTCGGAACATTGATTTTCTCATAGGTTAATTGCTTGATCGATGCCATGGTTATTAAGGATATTTAAAAGAGTCTCTCTAAATATTTTGGTGCCGAATCCCAATTCTCCGAAATTCCCTGCCCTCCTGCCTACTGATTTAGACCTTGGTGTAGCTTCCAATAAAGCATTGACCACATTGAATGTGTCGATCAATTCAAATGTTACTTCTTTCGCTGCACTTGATGCATCTGGTTTCTCTGTACCCTGTTTTATCCAAATTGACAATGAAATCATTCTGGCGGGTAATAAATCTGGCAACACCTTCACTTCGTGTGTAAGAGGCTATTCTAACACAACAGCCACTTCGCATACTTCCGGAGCTTTCATCAAAGGTTTCATCGTCGCACATTTACATAATCAGCTTGCTGCTGAAGTGAAAGCCATCTGTTCTGCTTTGGGTACCAATCTTGATAACGTCGTTGAAGTCACGGATAATGCTGGTGGGGAAATTTCGGGCAATTTTGCTAATTTAAGTCTAGTACCCAATGGTATCGTGGCTGGAACCTATGGAGCAGAAGACAAAACACCAAATATTACTGTGGATAATGCTGGAAGAGTAGAAGCCATTCAGTTACTCGATGCGGCTGGATCTGGTATACGAGTGATGCCTATTTTCTACAAAGCAGCTATCGCACAGGGTACCAATGCTGTATTAGGATTTAGTTTCGGGCTGGCTAATGCTCCTGCTGCTACTTTAGTTACAGGTGCTAACCAAACATGGGCTGTGGCGACTTTTACCCAAGCTCAAAATTACTCGGTTCAGGACCACTTCAGCATACCAGCTGATTGGACGGGTGATATCGATGTTGAAATCATCTGGAGAACATCTGTGACAGCTGGATCGGCGACATGGCAATTACAGTTTGCAGGATTCAGGCCGAATGAGGCTACTGATAAATCATGGGGTCCAATGAATTCTATCACCACAGCAGCAGTATCTCCTGCTCTCAATTTAATTAGTAGCACTTCTACCACTCTGAATTTAAGCGGAATACAAGCTGGTGATGAGGTTTATTTTAAATTTGCGAGATCCGCTTCCGATTCAATCGCGGCAGATGTGGAATTAATCGGGTTGCGATTCTTTGTCAAGCGTTTCTGGAATAATGGTGTCACACTCACGTAATTGATTGCCGCCAGCATCGATTCATGTTATAATGGATTTGATGACATTTTACAAAATTAGTGCTGAGAGACCATCAAATGGTGGAATATATCAGAGGATTCAAGCTCGTTCCAGAATCCATGCCGTCGAAGCTTTCCTAAAATTGAATCCTGATGCGATTATTTGGAGCGTGGTATAATGACTACTGATTGGTCAATCCAGACTTGTGGTAAAATTATCAAGGTGATAGACCCAGATCGCGAATCGATCATCAAGGCTGTGCTGGATGAGAAATCTTCTGATGGAGTCTCTTCCGTACAATACACAGCCAGAATCGGCTATATGGGCAAAGACTACAATCCCGAGAAAAATAGAATTGCACTGAATGTTCTGCGAGAATATATGGAAAGACATAAGGCTTTGCGAGAATATATGAAGAGCCTTCTGGCCAAAATGTAATGAGTAAGACACTTATCGTACCGGACATTCACGAACGTTTCGAGACCATGAAGTTCATTTATGAAACATATGGTCGTCAAGCAGATCGTATTATTTGGTTATCTGATTTCATGGATAGTTTTAGTGGTTTGACTGATAATACCCACAAAACCATCGAATTCCTTGATCAAATAATTTTGAGAGATGAGAAGTCCGAGTTATGTCTAGGTAATCATGAACTCCACTATCTATTCGATAATCCCAAGCTCAGATGCAGTGGTTATGACATTAAGAAGAAGAAATTAGTCAAGGCAAATATTCCTTGGTATAAATGGGAACCTAAGACTCATGTTGGTATCTTGGATCAGGGATGGCTTATTTCACACGCTGGTTTCACCGAGCAATGGCTCTCTCCATATTTCGAACTTGGGGATTGGTTGGAGAAAATAAGAACTACCACTTTTCTCCAATTAGAGGCTGGTTTACATCCAGAAATCTGTGAATACGGACACACACTTGGTGGTCCTGTGCATGTAGTTGGTGGTCCCTTTACCTTGAATTGGGATCATGATTTTAGGCCCATTTCGAACATTAATCAAATTGTCGGACACACTTGCCATAACGAACCCAGAATGAAATGTCAATCGGATTCACTAAATTGGTGTATCGACGTAAATCAAACAGATGTGGTAGGATGGATAGAGAATGGAGAATTCAGAATTGAACCAGTTTATAAATGATTTTGACATCAAGTTGCTGGCAGCACCAACACCATCGGATGCGGCCAAGATTAAATTCGAGAAAGGTCGCGCCGAGCATGGCGAGATCTTCTTGAAAGATCCCAAAGTTGAGATTTATCAGGAACTGTTAGATGCCATGAATTATTGCGATGTTGCTATCAGCCGTGGCGACAATACAATGAAAAACTTTAAAGATATATTGGAAGCACTGGCTTTGGATATCAGGGCCGATCTTTATCAAAGTGGTTTTGAAGATCATCAAGGCAAATGTTATCCTTGGGACGACATTGTTAACGCCAAATGGTAGGAGATTGAATTTATGGGGATGTATGACACAATTTATGTTGATGTGCTAGGAGATCATGATTATCAGACAAAGAATCTTGATTGCAACCTAGACTATTACAAGATTGATCGCAGAGATAATAAACTCTACTTCAAGCCGGGTGTGATGGGGATGCTAAGATCTCCTGACTGGGCTTCAGTAATCGAGCCAGTTCCAGAAGGTGTTTTGTGGTTTCATGGTTTCAGAGAAGGTAGATTTGAAGAATATCGTGCTTACTTCGATAATTCAAACGAATGTTACTTAATCGAAATTCTGATAGAAGCCGATAATACTTGGAAAAAGGTTTGGGGTAAAATTAGGCCATGTTATCACCCAAAGGGGACTTAAAAATTCAAGCTAACTACAGCCAAAAGAGCTTGCACATATTCTCCAGATCACAACATCATATCGTTCCCGGTATTTGGTATGATCAGTTTGATGCAGATGGTGGCTATTTTTTTATCGATCCGGAGAACATGTCATCCATGGTTGAATGTTTCGAATCTATTGGGATTAAAGTAAGACAAGTCCCAATCAACACACCCAATCAACACACCCAATAAATCAGAGGTTTAATATGATAATTTTATTTGATGTTTCTTTAGTTCTAGCAACCATTTTGATGATGGCGCTATTTCATCCAAAATTCCGCAATATCCTCTTCGAATATGAGGATATTGTAACTGCTTGTGGGGCTTTTGTAGCTGTAGCAATGGTCGTGAGTGGTATAGATTCATTTGTTATCAGCCGATAATACCTCTCTCGTGTTATAATAAATATTGAAGACGTTCTCCAAAGGGAGGACACTTTGTAACAGAATAACTGATGGAAGTTTCATCAGAAACGCTGGTCCGGAGTGGCTAGTACCAATGGCGAACGGGCGCTTATGAGTCCGTTCCCTAAAATTTAAGGAAGGTTCTCATATGAGATTATTAATAGTTTTTTTGTTCGTTTCATGTCTGTTTTCCGAAGTATCACCAGCGGGTAAGGTCAGGTCCAAATTCGAGACCCTCAAATGCCCTATCACGCAAAAGGCAGAATTCTTCGTCGAGATGTCAGACAAATATGATTTAGATTACCGTTTGTTACCTGCTATTGCGATTATAGAATCATCCTGTGGGAAGAACTATATTAAAAGCACCAACAATTTTCTTGGATGGGGCAGTGGCAAAATCAAATTCAGAAGTCAAGAAGAATGTATCGAGACCGTAGCTAAGTATATCTCTGAGCGTTATCCCAAAGGTACTACGGCTATTTTGAAGAAATTCAATCCCAGACCGGAATATACCACCAAGGTTGACAAGGTGATGAAATCTTTCTAAACAAATGCATCTTATCCAAGAATTCATTATGTGATTTATTTCTGATATGGTAAAATGTTATTATGCAATTGTCTCACACCTGCCGCGAAACACCAGACTGGAAATACAATAACAGAGCTTCACATGCCTCTACTGCCAGATCTTTATATGATAACTGGCATGATCCTAAGGTACTGTCAATAAAGGGAAATTTCCTGCCTAAGACATTCTTCGGTAAACTCGATTTGATTTATAAGTTGATTGTCTGTGGAGTCTTTCATTCACACAACGATTTAGAACTGCATACCGCCATGTACAGATGTTCTAAATGTGACATCCGTTATCAAGCCTTTTGGTCGGAGTCGAAGAAATCTCTGACTGGTCATGAGATCCCCGTTGGCAGCATGTTCCAGAGGATCAAAAAGATCTGGAATGCTTAAGATTCCAACAATCGCACGTCAAGAACCATTGAAATGTGAACTATGTGGTCAAGTCAAAGAACTTCGTCCATATGGTCCACGAGGTGAGAATGTGTGTTTCGATTGTGGGATGAAGAATGAAAAAGCCGCCACAAGACAAATGAAGAGGGTTTTGTATGGAGAAACTGAAAACTAAAACTGTCTTCTGTGGATGCGGTAAAGAATGTCGTCTCACTAAAGGCCAAGAAATATATGGTGGGACTGATCGACAGGTATCAAGTTATATAAGCCAGTGTAATTATTGGCTCTGTGACTCATGTGGTGCGTATGTGGGTTGTCATGGAGATTCAGGTATTCCTCTCGGAACACCAGCTGATTTAGAAACCAGATATGCTCGTAAACAAGCATATGAATATTTCGACTGGATCTGGAAGATACGGGGAAAATACAATCGTAGTCAGCTTTATCGATGGTTGGCCGACAAGATGGAATTGACTTCCGAACAATGTCATATCGGGTTATTCAGTGCCACCCAATGTCGCATAGCAATAGAATTAGTCAAAGAGCATAGGAAAGAACTTTGTGAATACACTGTTGGTGAGGAAGTATGACAGACCTTCTTATTGGTTGGGGTACTGTCGATGAGAGTATTGCTGAATACGCTTATGCCATCTATCGCCATCGCCAAGAACATGGTATCGATGGCGATCATCTCTCAGACTGGCACGACGGGAAGATCGCATACGAAGAAGCATGTGAATCGAGTCGTTTGGAATTAATCAAATTCATTGAGGCGGATGTTTGTCAATATGATCGACAATTCTTGAATGAAATTTTAAGAATGAGACGTGAAAGGGAAAAAGTATGAATATCACAGAATTAGCAAAGAAGATTGCTGAGAAGATTCTTGCAGATGTTACTGATCGAAGAGGGTGGAAACAGGAATATTATCAAATGGATGATGATATTAAAAAAGAAATTGAAGAGACATGGATCAAAGAAATCAAAAAGATCCTCAATGAAGAAGAAAGAAAACAAATCACATAATCAGATATACAGAAAAGGGGGACTCTTGCGAGTCCCCCTTGATTCAGCTTACGACTCCGTCTACGATTAAAGCAGGTTCGTGACTTTGGTAAGTCTGTAGAACGGATTGCTTGTCGGTGTGATGTCGCCAGTTGAGTTCGTGTAGAACGGATTGCTGACGAGACCATAACGAGTCTTGAATGCGATACGCGGAACGAAATTGTCCTGACCAGTTGCTCTCATCATCTGGAGCGGGACATAAGGACAATAAAAGAATCCGGCATCGAACGGGTGAGCGCCCTTGTAACCGACCATCAGGAGTTCGTTACCAGCTGAATCCGAGAAGTAGGGGTCGATATAAACGCGGAACTGGTTGTTGAGCACACCAGCAAAGGTATTGCCAGTATCATCAACAGTCAGGTTGGTTGAGAGAGCAGGAGCGTAAGAAAGCATGCCTGAGGTAGCGAGGGCAGATGCAACGTCTGACGAGCAGATGATGATGTTACCCTTACCGCGACGGGTCTTACGAGCGATCTCGTTAGCTTCACGATCAGCAAAGAACAAGAGACCCTTGAAGGTTTCTTCCATGTGACGACCGTTTGAGTCTACTGCCAAATTGAAGGTACCTGCAACAGCAGTATTCTTCTGTGCACCAGTCTGAGCAATGTAGTACAGAGTACGGACTGTTTCACGGTTGATTTCGGCCAAGATCTCTGAGCTTAACATTGTTGCCAATTCAGCTTCTGCATCCAGATTATGAATGCTCTTGAGATCCTGAGCGAGTTCGTGAGAGAATTCAGCTTTCAGGAAGCGAGTTCTAGCATTAACATTGACCTTGTCAATGGTGAGTGCCATTTCGCTAGGGGTAGCAAGTGCTTCAACCGCAGAGGTAGTGAAACCGTTACCAGTTGCAAAACCACCATCAAAGGGGCTTGAAGCAGCATGAGAACCAGTACCTGAGAAGTCGGTGTCAGCTTCGTTAAAGAGAGCTTCAGCACCAGCTTGGCTAGTATACTTGGAACGCATTGCAAAGATGATACCGTTGGGACCAGTCATTGCCTGAACGCCGCAAATATCGTATGCCATCAAGTTGGGCATTGAACGACGCAGCAATCCAATGAGGACCGGATCAAAAGTAGCAACTGCTCCGCCACCCTGATTGTTCGCAGGTGCAGCTTCTGTGAGGAATGAGGAAGTGCCAATATTACCCAACATCTTTTCAGTGTTTTCGAATACCAGTGCTGTCGCAACACGCCGATTATGATCTTCAATCTTCCGGTACTTCGGGTGATCAAGAACTTGAGACCACTTTTCCAGAAGAACGTTAAAATTTTGACTTTCCATTAAAGTTCTATCTCCTAATTAAATATTTATTAAATTGGCAATTTGTCTAATGCCAATGCGTATTGTGACACGCGATCAACGGGCTTCTTAACTGTTTCTGTTGCTGGCTTATCATTGATAGCAGCTTCAGTCAGAGGCACTGATGTCGCAGAAGTGGACTTGCGAGTAAAATAACTTTCTTTCAATTGTTTAGCTTTTTCGCCAAATTCCTTGCGATTTGTGTATTCCACATTCTCAAGCAAATCTCGCAGCTTAGCAACTTGGGTTGATGTCAAGCCTTCACGAAGTGACTGTACAACGGCTTCGCGCTTGCTGAGATTAACCTGTTCATTCAACTCTCCGTTAAGTTTGATTTCGTTGTTCAAACGAGTTTCAAGTTTGGTAACCTGCTCTTCGAGTGTCTGTACTAAATCAACCTTATTGGCCGGAACATCAATGTAATGCTCTTCGAAAAGATTCTTCAGACGGGACATGAATGACTCTGACAATTCGGTACGGATACCTCGTTCGAGTTCAATCGTATGTTCCTTCTTCCAATTCTCAACAATTACATCAACATATTTGCCGACTTTGTTTTCGAGAATAGATTCATTTTCTTTGGCTTCTGCAATGTGACGATTGCGGTTAGCAATCGCACGCTCGAACAGTCGCTTTGCATACTGACGCCGAATAGCGGTCGTATGTTCCTTGACTGACTTGCGAACAGCAGCTTCGAAAATTACACGTGCTTTTTCTTTGAAAGACTCATTCAGATCATCTTCCCCATCGAGCAATGCATCCATATGCTCCTTGACATCGATAGGCATTTCAGGATCTTCAAGTTCAGTATTTTCGTCTTCCTCATCGAGGTCCACTTCTACCGAATCTTCGTCTTCTTCTTCTAGTTCTTTCTTTTTGATATCGAAATCTTCGTCTTCCGTATCAGTTGCCATTGGTGCGGTTGGTTCTTCTAAGCTAGTGCTGGCCTTGCTCTTAACCCCAGTAATGGGATTGGTAGCTTGAGGAGCCGTTGCTGAAGGAACGCCAATTTTCGGATCAAGGCCACTCGGAGCGGAAGGCACTTCAACAGGCCCACCAATATCCAAGTTTTCTTTCAGTTTCTTTTTATTCATATCACTCTCCGTAGTGGATTGCGCAAATATTTATGCAAATATTCACAAAGCATATAGGTATTTAATAGTTACTTTACGAGATGATTATTAAAATGATATAATAGTTCTATGAATGCAACAGATCTCAAAGCAGGAATGATTTTAGCTAAGAAAATTACTCAGTCTCCACAAGATGAAGATGCTCGTTTGATCATTCTTGACGTCCGAAAGAATGATCAAAACGATCTAACAGAAATTTTGGTCTGGGAACTTGGTATAAATGTTCTGGGTGGGTGGATACCCGCCGATTCGATTTTGTTTTTCTGGGAAGTCATAGCCGTACCAAGCACCCCACAGCCAACTCTTATTAGTAATATTCATGACTTGGAGGGATATCTATAATGATACTCTGGTACAACATTGAAGAATTACCTGCCGATGGTAAGATCTATGATGGTGCAGATTGTGGTGCTGAACTGGTACGCCATATCCCGGCCACCGTCATGCATGTTGAACAATTACTTGCTTTGAAACCGGACGGGCTTCGTCGACGGATGCGTATACGGAATGGTAAATGGGGGAGTGCCGATCTCATTGGTGGGACGATTGGGGATACGAAATGATTTATCGGGTCTATTGTGATCATCGATATGTGGGTAGTGGCAGAACTTATGATGAGGCTGTCTTAATCTCTCTTAATTACGATGTCTACGAAATAATCGTGATTGAGACCACCACCAAAGATGCTCCTCTAGAATTGTCTCGAAGGAAACATACTGTTAGGTCAACACCAAAGACAAATGCAGAAGCTTTTAGAGTCGGTTTGTAAACATTACTTGATCCGAAAGTTCAAACGTGGTAAAATTGTCTTATGATCACCTTTGAAGAAGCACAAGAAATGATGGTTATTACAGACCGTTTAAATGGCTTGATGTCATCCGAAGATTATGGCTACTATCTCGAAGCCAAGGGGGAAATCGAAGCCGAACGAGCCGTCGAGCGCTATTACGAGGATCGTGGTTGGCAAGAAGCTCTAATGGAGAGCTATGTTGAATCAGGATTCATTGCAAGGTTCTGATATGCCAAACTATATGAAAGCGGGGTTCTGATATGCCAAACTATATGAAAGCGGGGTTCTGATATGCCAAACTATATGGAAGAAGCATTTGCTCCAGCCACAGCACAATATGCTTACGAAGTACAAAAAGACACTTGGGGCCATCTGGCTTTAAAACGCAATCGCAAATACCATGGTCATATGATTTTCTCTCATGTCGGTTATGGTGGTCATCTTGCGATTATTTACTCCGAATGGAATGGTCTGGAGGATTCACCATGGTTGTATAATGCCATGGAAGAATTCGCCTTTGGCCTCTCGGGTAGTACTGATGATGTAGTTCAGGGTGCTGTGTATCGTTTTGATGGTATGGTGAGGAACTATAAATTCGTTGGTACTCGCTCTGTACTTTACATGCCGAAGGGGATCGCTTAAATGGTTGGATCAATCGAAGAAAGAGGAACGAACTTGGGACAGAATGACAAAGTCAGAATGATGCCAGTATTAACCAGCGGATATCAGAAATTGGGTTTCGTGGCTAAACTGGTTGACCAAAACGATAGTGATATCGCCTTCTTCAAGGACTACAATATCGCCAACACCTTTATGGAATCGTATAACAAAAGGATTGATAATGACTCACGATGAAATGCTGAGTCAGAGGCAATTCAATTTTTATTGTCGTTTTGGTTTGAATCTAATATACCTGACTGTTGGTGTCGAATTGGATATAACCAAAATGAACGGTAAAAATGTTGCTGTTCGAGTTACTCCCCGATGGACAACAACGAGATGGATGTCATCAGGATGGATGGGTAAAATTATGTTGGGTTTTCAGTTCGAGGTGCTACTGTCACAATGACTTCAACATTCGGTTTACAAGTAAATCTTGGTTATGTCGCCTTCGAAGTCGATATCTATTATTCTTCATTCTTCGCAGAGAAACTCCATCGCCGCAACAAATTTCAATTAATCCGAACTGAGACCGGGATTTGTTGTGGCAACAAAAACAATACACGTATCAATTTGCAAATGATAAAGCGGCCAAGGTGGATCTTTGGTGTAAGTTGCTTTACTTTAAGCCAGAACGATTAGCTCAGTAAGTCGGTGAATCTCTTCAATTGATAGGCTGAAGCTGGCCGGGATATAGAATCCAAGAAATTACCGAATTCCTTGATCGCTACTTCTTCCTTGAATTTCTTCTCGAAAGATTTCTTAACACTTTCACATTTTTGTTCAGTGAGAATTCCAGAATTCCAGACCCATTCTTTATTCTCGACAATACCACGAACGAATGCGTCCGGTGCTGATGGATCACCAACAATATCAGCTGCAGTGGTCAAATGGAAATCGTCTCCGACTACCGAGACACCGTTTTTCTCAGTGAGAGAACCCAAAGCACGACTCGATACACCCAATTTAACTTCTTCATCAATTAATACTTGAGCGATCTTGCCATAAGGCGTATCCATGACTTTAGCCTTGCCGATGAAGTCATTGCCTTCTTTGATCAGAGACTTGATGATGTGTGAAGATCTCTCAAAATTGATAGTGGCATTTTCTGGGTGTCCCAATTCACCGAGTGCTCTGTTTGTAACAATCATCTCCCTGTTATAACGGTTTACTTCAGCTTCCATTATCGCAAGAGGATAGACTCTACCATTCCGATTCGTCTTGTTGGATTGTAGAAATACGCCCTCAATGTAATATGACTTTTTGCCATTTTTCATCGTGGGTGTTACAAGAGCTTGATTATACTCGGTGATGAGTTTCATATGAATATTTAGTTGGAAGTTAGATTATACCCAATGACAAAGCTGCTTTTGCTTTTTCGATATGTGCCGCCACATCGTTATGAGCAATATACTGCATAGGGAATCCGTCATAGCAGTGGATACAATCTTTGGTCTGACCCAACAGTAATTGGTGTTTCTTGTTTTTCTTGAAAGTGAAGGATTTGGAATCAGGGCATTTTTCCAAATCCTCATCTTCCATCCAAGATTCATTCAATTTCCCATTTAAATGAATATGAAGAGAATTAGCATCGACTCCTGCGACATTACTCTCAGGCATAGACCACATATTGTTTTCAGGAAACAAACCATCACCATTGGCAGCGACAAGCAATCTTTCTGGTCCTTTCTGGAATTCCAGAATGGGTTGATTTGCGGTTGCTGGAATGACTAGCTTGAAACCATTTGTTTCAGCCTCAGATGCCACAGCAGCGAAAGAGCCTACTGGATATACGATATCCTCAGCTTCTTTCAGGAGTGATTTAATTCTTCTTATATTCATTCTTCTTATATTTATTGGCGTCTGTTCTTGTCAAGGTGGCAGAACCAGATACATCCTTCGATTCAGAATCTTCCGTCGATACTTCGGCAGTGACTTCAGGGACAGCTTCAACAGTCACCGAACTTTCAATTTTAGCTTCTGGTTTTACTTTTTCAACATAGTCAAAACCAGCGAGTCCGTATCTTTTCATGGGTTATGAATTTTCCTTTTTATTGTCCTTGAACATACCACGAGCGATCTCTTTGGCTGTTTCTCGAACAGAATCTCTTGATTTTTGATTAAGTTGTTGTTTCAATTCTTCTTCGAATTTAACAAAATTGTCGTTTTTGATGTTTTGAATCAGGCTCATACTTTTATTTATCCGTTGGGTCCAGCGCCAAAAGTAGTGGGTAATGGAATCTCATTATTTGGAGATTCGTCGTCCGATGTCTCTACACCATCAGCACCACCGGGGTCCATGCCGTCGACTCCCCCACCACTTTCTAGTTTGATTTTATCTTGTTCTTCCTTGATTTGATCTTCAGTAAAGTACATCACATTCTTTGAAACGTATTCTTGACTGTATAATTTCCCCGCAAATTCCATAGCATCACGTGCTAATGTGATACGCTCACGCATAATCTCCATGTCATTCAATTGGCTAAAGTATGTGTCTTGTGCCCATCTAAAGCGGATCTTTTGTTTAACGTCTTTCCATTCATCAACAGTTATCACACCCTTCATTATCAGTTGTACCCTAAGCACTTGAAGAAGGATATCGACGAATTTATTTCTTAGGCTGCTAACGAATTTACCGAATTTGTATTCTTCTCTCGAAATTTCAGAAGCTCTACCGATACCACCAAAGGGATTATCAGCTTTTAGACGAGACAATGGAACGTTGAGAGAATTGTATAGTTTCTGGGAGAACCAAGAAAGCTGTTCGATCATGTCGCTGAAAGAATTACCACCCTGAAGCTGCTGCACTTCGGTGCTTTTTCCATCACGACGAGCGAACCAGAAATCCTCCATCATTGAAAGGTGACGTTTCTCATCTTTCACCTCACCAGTAACCGGATCGTAAGCGATGTTGTTACGATACTTTGCAGCTTGTTCCTCAATATGCTTGGTAGCCTGACCACGCGGCAAATTACCAACATCGATATAGAAAATGCGCCGTTCCGGTGCACGAGAAATTTTATAAATTACGGTTGCATCCTCCATCATGTTCAACATGTTTAGAGGCTTAATTGCCTTATGCAAATATGAGCAAATTAGACCAGATTTAGCATCAGTACGACCAGAATGAATGTAAGCAATCGAATCCGGTGCTAAAGCCACACCCTCGAATTTTGTGCCGGGTGTGGCCATGTTGTTTTGATCATAAGTGAAGTATTCTTGATATTTCTCGATATACTGAATGTTCGCATCATTGATTGCTACTGTTTCTTTGCGAACCTTCCTCATTTTTCTGGGGTCAATATATCTAAGTTCTTGGACGCCTTCTTCCGGTTTTGCCGGGTCGACGACGATATAGAAATAAAGCCTTGCATCAACATACCATTTACGGAACATATTTTGAGCTTCTCTATTGAATTCGAGAAGATCTAATACTCTAGTGAAGTTATCTTTAATTTCTTCTTTGACTTCATCCGGGAATTCCAGCAAATCCAGATTTAATGAAATCGGTTCTAACTCATCGAGAACAATAGCTTCATTTACGATTTCTTGGATAGCTGTATCAATTTCTGCTTGATCTGCCATGATCCGATAACGATTAATCAGATCTACTTCAGATGCTCCAGAGAAGTCCATATTAATATATGTTGACATTGAATCAACATAGGAGGTGGTGCCGTCTTCATTCGGGAGACCAACAATATTCCTGCTATTGTCAATCTTTTTGTCCTTTACGAAGGTAAATCCAAATAATTTAAGAGCCATAGTGGTGTGCAAAATTATTTACACACAGATCTGAGGAGCCATGATAGCTCCTCAGAGAGAATTCAGTAATGAATTATTTGTTATGTGACTGCGATTTCGACATCCAAACCACAAGCACGAAGACGGGAATAAACTGTCTGGCGATGTTGGGGTGAATTACCCTTCGTAGCATTTACTAGCTGTCTCAGACGATCAGTAGGGTCAGCAGTAATACCATAGTATACTTCATTACCGTTAGACACTTCAAAAATAGCGGTACGGATAGAATCCTTATCCTTCAACACACCACCACTGTTACAGCGCTCATTAAGTACTACTCGGTCGATTGTTTGGTTGATTAGGCGTGCTTGCTCTTCGCGAGCCTTGCCGGGAGAACCGCGCCACTTTACGACGCGAAAGGAGAATTGCTTGGTTTTTGCCATACACCAATTATAATACCATTGAATCATTGCGTCTATCCAATAAATCTTGTTATACTGTGTACAGATATGGACAGACTCCCATCGCTTTGTGTACCTTTTACTATCCACAACAAATACGAAGATGCTGAAACTAATAGAATGTACAATCTTAGCCGATTTTTAGAACCTTTCTTTGGTCATCCTTTTAGACAATCCTCAAGCATCGAAGATACTGACCAAGCCACCGATCTCGTTCTCCTCAATGACGATAGAACTAGGCTAGCTGTACGGTTCTTGAGGCTGAAGGGTAATTTGACCACCGATAATTTCACACGTTGTACTATCAGACATGAAGCTAAAGTGGGCTATACGGAACTGGAAAAATTGGAGAACAACATGAATCCCAATTTTCTATATTGTTCAGTCCAAGCTACATTTGGTAATCACATAGACAAAGTGCATGAAGTTGTGGTGATAGACATGAAGAATTTCAAAGAAGAAATCTCTCCATTAATCCGCAAACAGCCTTTCGTAACAATGTCAGATAAAGCTTGGGGTCGAAACCACTATAATTTCCGATGGATGGATATCACTCCCGAAAAAATCTTGTTTCATTGGGCAGAGAATCACGTTTATGTCAATAAATTGAACATGTATTCGTGGCGAAATCAATTGGCTAGTATGTTATCGAATTACACATTGTTTTCCAAATATAACAGAACGCTGTCTGATGTTACAATGACTAGATGGCCGAACAATCCGACCACACCGCAATGGAGATCTCTATTAACTCCCACGTTGATCAAAATCCCGCAATTCAGGATTGCTCCAGCATTAAGACCATTATCACAAAAGGAATACGATGGGCTGTCTGGTTCTCCAGAACTCAAGAAATTATATGAGGGATGCACATCAATAGAAAATTGGTATAAAATGGTCAAATTTGTTATAGAATATGGAGATTCCTCTGAAGACTTTAGACTCCATACAGGAATATGTTAGAATAAAAAGGAACAACTATGATAAACATGAAGAGCCTCAAATCTCTAATTTTTGAAGAAGAACCCGAAGTAAAGGAAACTGATGTTCCAAAACCAGCATCACCAAATTCTTTTCCACCAATCACCAAATTGAACATTTCTCCTCCTACCGTCGCGCCAGTCTTGCAAATGAAGAGCAATATCGGGGAAGAAATCAATGAAGTTATGGCGAAAATCAATGATTCTATTAGAGGAAATCATCTGGTCCCCGGCCATCACAAAGTTCTCGAATTGTTCCAAGCTAGTTTAGCTAATCTTCAAAAGTACATTCCGAGTGAGGATGTTAGAGTGGCGGCGGCGATCGATCAAATCAAAGCTGCTGGCTTTACCAAAGAAGATTTGTTGGCAGCTTATGGGCAGCTTACGATTAATTTGGAGTCCGAATACAAAATTTTCCAGACTATGTTGAGTCAAAAGACTTCCGTGGATGTTGATCAGCGTCAATCAGAAATCGACCAGATCAATCAGAAAATTATTGAAGCCAGAGTCAATATTGATAATTGGGAAAAGGAACAAAGGGATCTTTCGGCGAGTATCACCGACAGCAAGATTCAACTTTCGCAGAGAGAATCCAATTTCCAGTTAGCTAGTGGTAGAATCCAAAATGAAATCGAATCAATGAAAGGCTTGATTACCAATGCAAAATAGTAAGAAGTTTCTAGACAAACCAGAGAATGTAGCATCATTAGTTATTAATGTAGCTATTGGTGGTTTGATAATTTATTTTTGGGGACAAATTGTTCCTTTTCTGTTAAAGGCTGTGACTGACACTTTGTATTTGACTTTAGTTTCAATTGCTGTCGTTGCTATTTTCTATATCATCGCTGACAATAAGTTCAGGAACATGGTTTTTTACATTTACAGGTCGATCATGAGGTTTATCGCTGGTCAATTTGTTAATATGGACCCTATCGGTATCATTAGGACATATATCGAAAAAGCCAAGAAGAATAGCGAACTCCTACAAGAGGCAATCAATGACACACTAGGCGCTAAACAGGCTTTGAAAAGTTCTATAGCTGATGGAAAGAAAGTTATAGATGAAGCCGCCGCCAATATCAATGTATTGAAAAAGCGGGAACCTAATGAAGAAACCATGAGGTTGATGACTATTCAGGCCAATCAAATCAATAGGTACACTGAAATGGTGGAGCAACAAGAAGGTGACCTTGTTAAATTGGAAACCATGGGTAAAATTCTGAAAAGATACAAGTCGATTTGTGACAGTGTTATCTTGGATAAAGAGAATGATTTGGGTCTGCGTATCAAAAAACGCAAGAATTCACGAACATTCGCTAACGGTGTGAAGACAGCTTATGGTATTTTGAAAGGGAATGTTGATGATAATGAGATGTATGAACTTTCAAAAGAATCATTGGATGCTGACTATGCCAAGCAAATGGGGGATGTAGAAGGTCTCATTGAGTCCACAAAGGATATCGTGATGACAGCGGATCTTAAGGATGCAGTCGCGATCGAGAAAGCCTTCAAGAAATTCGATGTTTGGCAAAACACAGCCAATGTTGAATTTGGTGATACCAGCAAAAAAGCTATTTTGATAGAAGCCGCGAGTAATGGCAGTGTTGTTCCAGTGCAAAAGCAAGCAGAAAAATACTTCTAAACCGATTATTTCAAAACAAAATGTCATCTGTCACGATGACGGATTAAACAGGAGAGAATACATTATGGGAATGAAACCCCTACCTAAGATTTTGATTTCTATGATTGGCGTTGGGACAGTCTTTTTTGGTATCAAAGAAGCTGCCTACAGAGGATACATCCCGAGACCAGATGCCCTCAAATCAGTCATTCCTATCAAGGCCGATTTGATTGAAGCTCAGGTATTGGAGACGGATAAGAATGTAAAGATTACTTCTTTGCCATCCAGATCACCTGTCACCAATAGCATTCCCGAAATGCGGATTGCAGTCTGGGCATGGAACGCTCAGATGGGATTGATGTACGCTAATGGTGGTGAACTCACCACACAGAATAGCCTGATGGATAAGCAAAAAGTAAAATTGCGGATCGTCAGACAAGATGATCCCTCCAAAATGCAAGATATGTTGATGGCTACAGCACAGAGTCTATCCGAAAATCGTTCGATGCCTTCCGATAGTGCTCAATTCGTGGCTATTATGGGTGATGGAGCAGCACCATTCTTGGCAAGTTTGAATGGCCGTCTCAGTCGTCTTGGTTCAGAATACGAAGCTGAAGTGATCGATATTATCGGTTATTCTCGTAATGAAGACAAATTCATGGGTCCCGTTGAATGGAAGAATGACCCACAAAAAGCACGAGGTGGAGTAGGAGTAGCTGTATTGCGTGACGGTGATTGGAATTTGGCGATGCGTTGGTTGGAACAAAATGGCATTCCAAATAACCCAGATGAGAAGACATACGATCCAGAGGCTTTCAATTGGATCTCGGTTAATTCTTACATCGAGGCATCAGAAAAATACATCTCTAATTATTGTGAAGAAAGACCTATCAAGGGTAAGCCGTCTGAAAAGAAAAAGGTTTGTGCTCAAGCTCCTGCTACTTGGACGCCGGGTGATGTGATGATAGCTGAGAAAAAGGGTGGGATTGTAACCTTGATGTCAACCAAGAGTGCCATTTTCCAGATGCCATGCACAATTATCGGGATTAAGAAATATAACTCGAACAATGCTGACAGAATTGCTGGATTCATTGCAGCGGCCTCAGATGGTGCTGACCAGATCAGGAACTCACAGGAAGCTTTCAAACGAGCAGCAGAAGTCAGTACAGCAGTCTATAAAGAGCAAAATCCCGAGTATTGGATGAAGTACTTCCATGGTGTGACCAAGAAAGATCTGCAGGGACATGAGATCGAGCTAGGTGGATCATCAGTAGCTAATTTGGCTGACGCAGAACAAGCCTTTGGGATTCGAGGTGGAGTTAATATCTTCCAATCGACATACGAGACGTTTGGTAATATCGCCAAACAGCAGTATCCTAATATTCTACCAACCTTCCCACCAGCTTCTACCATTTTGAATACACGCTATGTCTTGATGGCTAAAAACAAGCTGAATGATACAGATGTAAAAGTGGAAAAGATCAATTATTCTTCTAGTGTGAGTGAGGTCGTTGCTCGAAGAAATTACTCTATTAATTATGGTGTTGGATCAGCCGTGATTTTGGCTAGTAGTTTTGAAACTTTAAAGCAAATCACCTCTGATATGGTCACTTCTAACAACACGATGATTATCCATGGTCATACCGATAATACCGGAACTCCAGATGGTAATATCGCCTTGAGTCAGAAAAGAGCAGACGCTGTAAAAGCTTTCATTATGACTAAAGGTGGTGACAGAGTACCATCGAGCCGCATCCTCACGGTTGCACATGGCCAAGAGGAACCGATTGAATCAAACACCACCGAAGTCGGAAGATCCAAGAATCGGCGAGTAGAAATCATTTTGGGTAATTAATCATGAAAGCAATCAAATTGAAATTAGACCAATTTGATGTATTGGGGAAAACCAGTTCTTTAGGGGGCTGGTTTTTTCTCCTATTATTCGCATTAGTCTACGAAATCGGTCGACCTCGACTTTTGCCATCTTTATCAGAAATTCCAAGCGGGTTTATGAGTATTCTTGGAAAAGGAATATTGGATGATTTGATAGTAAGCATGAATTGTTATTTGATGGCAGTTGGTTTAACCATCATCTTCAATTTTGCTATCTTGAGTCTAGTATCAATACCCAACCGTTTCGGTGTGATGATGTCTGGATTGAGTGATTTAATATCGATAGGACGATTCAACGGATTTGTAGGCTTACCACTCATTTTAACTCTTTTGATAGGGGATCTTTACTGGTCCAAGATCATCATGTTATCATGTGGTATGACCCTGTTTTTGTTGCCGTCCCTTATAGATGTAAAAGACACTATCAGGAGAGATCAATATGAGCATGCTAGGACATTACAATTCGGTGATTTGAAGATCTTGATTGAAGTGGTGTTATGGGGTAAGTTGACAGAGTATTTTGGTGCTGTTAGAACCAATATCGCGATGGGATGGATGATGTTGCCTATGGTAGAGGGAACCTTTCGAACAGAAGGTGGTATTGGTGTGGTGCTGCTGACAGAAGACAAGTACAAAAAACTGGATGACTTATATGCCACTATCTTGCTGGTCTTATTCACCGGATTTTTGATTGACAAATTTGCCGGGACTTTAGAGAAGATTATCTTCCCATGGAAACCCAAGAAATAAAGGAAAAATATGACATCAAATAATACAAAAACAAAGTATAAACGTGGTGATTTGGTAGTCTGGCATATCGCACAGATTCCGGGTCCTCAATTCCGGGTGAAGGTAGACGATCTTCGAAGTGCCAAATTGATTCTGGATACATTGGCTAATTATGACAGTTATCAATATCAGAACAAAATCAAAGGTGATTATGCCAGTGCTGGTGGTCTCTTAGTTTGGGATTCAGACTTAGAACCTGATGAGGATGGCGAAAGATTTACTGAATGGGCGGATGAACATGGTAACTCCATCGATAATGTAGAGAATTTGGATAGAGCCATTTGGGAAATGGACGTCAATCTAGGATTTTAAAAATGCATAAAAGATTAGAGAAACTGGTTGAAATCAAAGATGTCTGCTTGTCTTATGGTACAAAAAGGATTTTCGACTCAATTAATCTAGAAATCCATAATGGGCATAGGGATGGTCAAACCACTGGTCAGATAGTCAGTCTATTGGGGCCATCCGGTGTCGGCAAAACTCAACTATTAAGGATTGTTGCGGGTTTGCAGAAACCGAATAGCGGAGAGGTATTGATTGGTGGGAAATCGGTAGTAGATGCTGGCCGGGTCGGTGTAGTGCTTCAAAAATATCCTTTGTTTGAACATAGGACTATCAGAGGCAATCTTTCGGTAGTATCAGAGAAACCCAAACAGAATCATGGGGGTTCATTGCATTCTGTTGACAAATACTTGGAGATATTCGGATTATCAGAACATTCATCCAAGTACCCACACGAAATCAGTGGTGGTATGCAGCAGAGAGTAGCAATCTGTCAACAAATGTTAGCAATGGACTGCAATGAGAATTTCAAATTACTGTTGCTCGACGAACCTTTTGCAGCATTGGACCCTGTGAATATCAAAATCACGTGTCAATTGCTGCGTCAAACAGCTGATTTAGAAGATCATAATACTTTGATTGTAGTCACTCATGACATCCAAGCTGCGTTATTGGTTTCGGATGAAGTTTGGTATTTTGACAGAAACGATAATAATAAAATCAAAACTGTGGATATGGGTAATTATGGTGTGGCGTGGGATAGCAGAAAATACAAGCAGATTGAACAAATTGAACAGATGATTTTAGAAAGTTACGGTAATTAAACATGCCCTCCATTGTTTCCACGAACTTTGCTGCTGCCACTACCAGACTTATTGCAGCTGAAGCGATATCTGCCTTAATGGACAACCTTCTGATGGGTAATCTAATATACCGGAATTTTGATTCAGTACCCGCCAAGATTGGGGATACTGTGGATATGCCCATTTCAGTCTCGTCTAATACACCATTTGTATTAAAGGCTGTCGAAGCCACATTCCAAATTCCAGACCTCACACGAATCATCAACAATTCTGATCTTGTGAAATTATATATGGAACCTTCAATTGTGGCTATTGCCGAGAAAATCGAACTGGATTTATTGTCATCAACCGCATCGTTCCCAGTAATAGCAATCTCGACCATTCCGACACCCCATGAGATTATTGACGACATAGATAATATGTTTTACCCCAATAGGAAAGACAAATATCTTATCATGAGTCTCTCTGATTATTGTATTTTTAGTCAGGATAGTCGATTTAGTGCATATAGAGAAGCTTCCGAAATCGGCCTCAATCATATTAGGGGTGCTGTTGGTCGTCTAGGTGATTTTTATATTTTCAAATCACCACACATTCACAAAACCAGTCCCGCAAAACACGGATTCGCTTTCACCCAACATGCTCTCGGATTCATCACTCGCCGACTTGAACATCATCCAGAAAATACAAACAAAATTTCTGAATATGCTGAAGTGGGGAATCTTGGTATCCGTGTTACAATGGATTTCCAACCAGACACCTTGTCTCAACAGTTTACGATCGATATTCTTTATAGTACAGGTCCTTTACAAAATAAACACGGATTACGTATCAAAAAATTTGAGGATACTAATCAGTGAGTTTTTGGTCAAGTAAAGACGTTGAAGATCGAGCTACTGCAAAGGATGCTTTCACTGCATCACATGTTGCAGCTTCGCCTCATAGTCATCTATGGTTAGCAATAACCGATTTACAGAATAAGATCAAAGCCACGAAAAATGATAGGCTGATCGCACAATATCAGGAAGCCATTAAATTTCTGAAAGAAAAAATTTCACATGACCAATAAAGAAGCTTTTAGATCTAGAATGACAAAATACATGAGATGTCTTAGTACTGGCATTTCGACAGAATATTTTTGGCCTATTGAACTCGATTCATTGGAACCCCAACATGCAGCATTATTCTCATATCATTACTTAAAAGGCATGGATTGGAAATTGTGTTGCACGAAAATGGGATTAACTCAGCCAGAATTTATCAAATTGCTTGAAGAGACACAAGAAAAAATTGGTGCCATACTAAATAGGATTGACCATGAAATTCAAAGAATTCGTTAACGAAAAAGCATTGATTAAAGAAGATGCTGAAAAAGTTGTTACATCAGAATATCTCCGTTCTTACATAAAAGAACATGGACGAGAGCATCTGGAGATGTATGTGGCATCGGTGCAAGCACAGAATGCTAGCACCAAAGAACAGGATATGTATGATTATTTCCATGGTGGTGTCTTGGGATCTACTCAAATGAAAAATGACGAATTAATCAGTACAGCAGCCTTCTTCGCGGCTAATATGGAAATTGCGGATTTCTTAGAAATCGTTAATTCCTAGAGACAATTGACTATGAAATTCAAAGAATTCCTGACAGAATCATCCGGTGAAGGCTCTCAAAAGAGGGCTTATGATTCGAAAGTAAAGATAACTGTCGAGAAGAAAGCCGATGAGCTTTCTATTACAGTGACTGACAATCCACCACATCGTCACGCACCAAATGGTCTGACAGCGCCATCATTGAGTAAGGCGGAAGCCAAAAAATTAACTCAAAACGAAGAAGATTTGGCAGAATGGGTGACAGAACATCTTTTGTCATTCACACCAAGTTTAACAATCAGACAAGAAGATCAAATGTTTGAGGATCTTGTCGATATTGTAGAGAAATTCGCAAGAGAATAACACTTTGGTGTGTAGGAAAATCTGGTAATCCGCTTGCCTTGTGGTCAGGACATCATTGGAGTTCAAGTCTCCAATTCCCGATCAGTCTTAGTTTGGGTATCATAACTGAGATTGAAAAATGCCAAGTGTTGTGTGCGAACTGTCACCGTAGACGAACCGCAATTCAGATGGAATGGTATAAGCATGTTGTTCGATAACACTCAAGTGAAGGATTTGGAAGGTTGGCAAACCACTGACCACAATTTTTAAAAATGATATGAACACAAAAACTTGGTGCTTAATACCCGATACTGACGGTCTTGAAGTTCTGTTAGTTGATAATGTTGAAAAACTAGCTATTTCTTATGACGTTAACACCAGAAAGTTTATGATTTTGGATCTTAGCAATAAACCCGAACTCCGTATTTGGGACAGTGCAAGATTTGACGACAAAGAAGAAGCTAAGTTCTACATCAAATGTGTGTTCGATTAAATACTACTATAAAAGGAGGTATAACCATGAAATTGCATTAGGATAAGGAGAATATCTAGTATGCGGCCTGATATGGGTAAAGTAGTAATCGAGAGACCACGTAGAGGATCATCGGGTAAAAGCCTGAAAACACGGAATGTCGTGAAGATCCGACACGATGGAGAAGAATATTATCATGAGGGACCACTTCATATTGGAAGCGGTTCGATTAGACATGCTTACAATCGGAAATTAAGAGAAAAAAACCAAACTGATGTTTTGGGTCCTATTCGTGGATACTTGAGATCACGAGTTGGCAAACCTTGGAATGACACTTGGTCCGAAATCTGTGCTCAACTGTCTGGGAGATCTCATCCGATCGAGCATGTTCTTGGGCATATCAAAAGTGACGTCAATGTTCATAATGTCCAAGAAGAGAAATGGAAAGATTTCGTAGTTGTTGATGGTATTTTGATCGAGAAAAAATTCCCGAGTCGAAAAGGTAAATACAAACCTCTTAAACCGATCGATGACAAAGGATATTATACGAGAATCAATAATTGCTGGTTTGTTATCGTTTTCTTGGAGTATAAAATCGCTTGGGAGACGAGTTGGACATTCAGAATGGCTATACCAAAGCTCCGTAAGAATGAAATAACTTACAAAAGAGTTAGATATTATTTCAAGAAGCTTCGTTCATTATCCAAAAAAGAAATTCGTGATTTGGATCAATCCAGAGTCATTGATATCAGAGAGTATCAGAAAGACCGATATCAATAAATCAGACTTTTTCAATGAAGACTTCGTAGAAATCTTTGGATGGAATAGCTTGAGTTTTTCTTTTTCGAATTAAATCAGCACCCAAAGTAGCATGGAGGAGTCTCCTGTATGTTTGATTGGATACAAGATTCCATCCACCATTCTCTTTGATGATTTCACTTGGTTTGGGATCGAAATGACACCAAATATCGCCCTCATAACGGAATTTACGGTAGTTTGAATGACGAATTGCGACCCATTTGTCTTTAATCACCGTAGTCCTACGTGATTCATCCTTACCATATTCATCCCATTCTGGATGATCTTGATCAAGTCTTTTGCCATCTGAACCTTTGATTATCTCCATCCTTCTTGGGTCAAAATTAGCTCCGAGGAGATATGGTTCTGTGGCTTTAATGGGAAATGCATAAATTCCACGACGGGCTGGTGGATGGTGGGCAGTGGGCATAGACGAGTCATAACCCCTTTGATTAACGGAACTCAGACCACCCCATCTTACAAAAGTGCTGTAAAGGACTTTGTTATCAATAGATTCTGCTAAAAACTCTCGAAGGGTCATTTATCTTTATGTTTTTCGTAGAACTCATCCGTCACTGGTTTATTCAATTTGCTCGTTAACCAACTGTCTTTGACAGGGTCAGCGAAATAGAAAGTGACGTACTCATCAACTTGTTCAGCGAAATCATCGGGATCACCTGTAGGCAGGACTTCTTTCGTATTTCGCATCACCACAATAGGAGGAGTATTGCGTTTACGTAATTTGTCTTCTATCTTTTTGATTTCTATAGCACATAGGCGTGCGAATTCAAGGGGATTCGAAGCTTCAATTTGCTTGAAATTGATGACTTCATACTTGTCTTCTTCGTTATAAAATCCAAAAGTTACGAGAGCTTTGTACATTAATAAAGTCCTGTGATTTGAGTAGCAGTAGTGCCTGATGCATGAATTTTCCTTAAACGGAAAGGGTATGCTATCGAAGCATCTATTTTAATTGTAACAAACTGGCCCACCGGGTCGTCGACAAATTCACACCTCAAGTCACCGGGATTATTAACCATAACTGCTCTGGTGACAGTGGGCAAATCAGCCACATCCGATGTGGTGACAGCATAGGCGTTAGCAATCGGACTTTCTAGGATAGTTTTAAATCTTACAAATTTGTCGGGCATTTTAGATATTTATTCCTATATTGATGTTGGGTCCGATGTTCATATTTGCGTGGATATTGATGGTACCACCAAACCCACCATTACCGGGGAGACTGGTGGTGAGGGTGGAGCTTCCATTCACATTCATAGTTGGAGATACTATTATTCTGCTTGCCGTTAGGTCTACACGACTGACAGATATGAAATTGACTGTTATGTTATCTATTATAATACCAAAGATATCAACATTTGATACACCAGAAGTATTCAAGACTCTACTAAAGAACGTATCACTGACGACCACTATATTTGATACACCAGAAGTATTCAACACTGAATTGAAATATATTGCATTAGCGAGCGCAGCATTTGATACACCAGAAGCAGATAATGTTCTATTATAAAACACCTGAGGCGTCAAAATTGTAGTTGAGGTACCAGATACGCTACCGGAAATGGGATCTATCTTAGTAGATATCATGCTGTTGTCGGATGTTCCGTTTGCAGCCAAACTTCGTGACCAGACGAAGTAATAACCCAAAGATCCGGAAGATACTGCATTTGATACCATCGAGACAGCATATAATATGCTAGCACTCAGATCCGCAGAGGAAGTGCCTAATGTTCCAAATGTACCACTATTGATGATAGAAGTGGTCATCTGACCATTGGAAGCACCATTGGAAGCAAAATTTCCTGACCAGACAATATAATAACCCAGAGAAGCCGAAGATACTGCATTTGATACCATCGAGACAGCATAGAAATCGGTGGTTGTGATCGATAGACTAGAAGTACCCGAAGCATTGTATAGAGCACCAGAGATCAATACTGGGTCCATTGAGGTAAATGAAACACCGTTTGTCGTAAAGCTTCTTGACCAAATAATTGACTGATCTAGAGAGGCTGAAGAGACACTTGATATCGAAGCACCTATTGATAAGGCATAAGTTGCTGATAAGCTGGATACACCATTTGAGGCAAAGGCTCTTGACCAAATAATTGATTGAGCTAGTGTAGCTGAAGAGACACTTGATATGATCGGTGTTGAATTGTAAATCAAACCGGATACTAACGAACCTGTAGAGACAGCTACCACAAAGACTTGGCGATTGAAGATTGGTGTAGAATCGAGAGAAGCGAAAGAGACCGAACTAGAAATCAAATCTGGTGATGGAATAAGCCAAATGAACTCACCAGTCAAAGAAGATACACTCGACACATCAAGGGATAGTGGCGAGATCAATGATCGACCGACTCTTACTGAAGATACACCAAAAACATTGAGACCACTAAAGTCTCCTTGTGGTCCCAGATTGAAATATCTATTGAAGTATTGTGGGTCGAAATATGGCACAATTATTAATCGCTTAGGTCATATGTTATTGCAGTTCTATTACCATCACCATCCACTGTAGCTACGATTCTGTCTTTACTATCGGCCACAGCACTCTTGAAAGTGATAGTGGTACCAGCAGCACCAGAGACTTTACCTGCTAAAGAAGCGGTTATCAATCTCAAAGCATCGCGGACTGTAAGACCAGTCTCAATTAATTGGGCGTCGAGCAAATTTCCAGCAATATCATCAGCACTCGGGTTAAAACCAATTCTTATGACCGAGTTTAAATTGGCGTCGCCTCTCATGTTACCCAACACGGTTGCAGAGCCGATTAATACAGCTTCACCGTATCTCAAACCAGTCAACTCTGCAGTAGTGATAGATGCCACACCATTGATTGTCGATGCAACATCACCCAATCCTTGTGCAGATGCCGATGTGATTTGAGATGTAGCTCGAATCAAGGCAGTGATATCATAGCCCTTAACAGAAGGTGCATAAGCATATTCACTTCTCCTACCGACAGGAATAGCGGTAGGAGAACCATTAAATCTAGCATTCAATCGACCATTGGTTACCCAATTATTAATTTGAGAAGCAAAGAAACTACCACCCATTAACCGGGCAGGAATGCTAGATTGTAATGTGCTGTTGATTTTGAGCATTATTTTAATTCCATGCGTAATCTACATAGCCAAGGAAAGGGGTGGAGGCGACGGTTGCCGCAGCCGTGTAATACAAGAACCCTAAGCAAGCCCCATCTTGAACCTGTGGTAATGATGGCAACTGATAAAGTAAATCTCTTTCAGAAGCTACACCAGCAATTGTTAGCGGGATTTGTGCTAAAGGTTTGGCCAGTACTAATGCACAAGTACCAGAGCCAGTCATAGAAGCTGACAACTGTACAGATTGCACAGATCTTACTCCAGAATCGAGACCTTGTAAGGGCAAGAAAATTGGTGCAGCAGCAGTATTAGCTATCTGTGGCACAATCGAGGCAGTGACCATTGCAGTTGTAGGCATTGCACGTGAAGCAGTACCAGCTTGATTCGTATACGTGACCGACAGGTTGGAGGCGGTGGCACCCAAGGTGGCAGTAGTTTCCAAGAACATCATAACACCATCACCGGAAGTGTATCTAGGTAATGAAACACCATTCGTGAGAGTCTGTAATGTATTGATGTTAGTCTGGATTGAAGGATAATACATCAAAAGATCTACTAACATCAAATAGGAGGGTACAGCAGTAGCTACTGCCGACAATGCACCGAAATTCAGAATATGTCTGGTCGCAGGAGAGACAGCAGCATTAAGGGGCAAAGAACCGACTGTGGAAGAACTCATCTGCACAGCATTCAAAGCAGTGCCTGAATAAGTTCCAGCAGGGGGATTCCCACCCAATGTGAAAAATGAATAACCACGAGCAGCTGTATAGGCAGCACCACCAGTTATTTTATAAAATGGTTGTTTTATAAAAGTGCCGTTCGTGGAAACGGCATTAACGATACTATCAATTGATGTAAATGACATATTATACTAGTCCTCTTGAATCTGTAAAGCTGAAATTGGGAATGATGGTGTAATTAAGTTGGATACACTTAGTGATTGGGCTAATGCACCTTTATATAACAAGACACCTGTACCAGTAGAAGCAGTACCTATACCCACATGCGTTAACACATTAGTACCACCTGTGCACTGAGGAAAGGTAACAGCTGCTGTGTTAGACGAAGTATTTCCAGCAACAGTCCAACCACCAGAATCTCTGGTGACTGCTACACGTGCATATCCAGTATAATCAGCTTCATTGGTGGTTTGGGTACCCGCTTCACCGGGATCACCTGTATGCATGCTCACATAGAGGATAGCTGCTGCATCCCATGCTGGATTAGCGGCATTGAAAATTTTTCTGAGAACGTCGTTCTCTAGGGTATTACCTTTACTCATTAGTCTTCACCTACATTCAATTGAGCAACAGCAACTTCTAATGATGCTGTGTTGTTAACGGTAACGGATGTAATAGTGGACCAATATCTCAGAGTACCACCTGTTTCAGCATCATAGATGCCAAATGCGACTGCAGCTAACCAATTGCTGGTAGCTGGTCCAAATCTGACGACGTTGGTGTTACTAACCTTCCGACCAGCACCCGAATCATCGGCTGGTGCACCGAAAGTGACTGCTTGACGTGCGTATCCATTCCCAGTAAGTTCTGTTCCTGTAGCACCATCATTGGCAGGTGCTGTTGACAAAAGACCTACATATGGAGTAAAGGCGGTTGCATTACTCCCTCTCATCAAGTTAAGTACTTGATCGCTTTGACTAGTTGTTTTTCCTGCTGGCATTCTGGATATATTTAGTACAGACTAAAGGGAACTTCTTCTAGTCGACACTTTATCGAAATTGCTCAAAGCATCAGTGACTGATTCGAAATCGAACATTCTGTCGGGGAGGGTAAAGTCACCATCGGGTCTTTTTAAGTGGATGATAACATCTTTCTTGGTTCGTTCACCGAATTTCTGAATAACCTTATCGACAGCTTTGATGTGTTTGGGAATATCCAGAGCATCAATCATCAGACCACCATCGGCAGTTAAGACCCATCTAAAATAGTCATTCTCCATTGCATGATGGGTAGCTTGATAGGGATCTTTGATTCCGGGGAGACTTCTATTTGCTAAGGAGTCATGATCGTCCTTTCGCGGGTTGCCTGTTAAGAGCTTGTCAGTGAAGGGATTATAGAAACCAAAATCCTTGTAAAAATCCCTCTCAATCAGGAAATCTTCATCGAGAATATCTTGGACTGATTTATCATCTCGCCACATCTGACAAGACCAATATTTGGCTGTAGTCTTGTCTTTCGCTTTGTCACAACCATGTCTAGCGCGGAAGGATTTTCTTCGAGCAGGGTCATCACGTTTAATTTCCATATTTGGGTCACCAAAATCCACCTTGACGATATTACCAGTGTCCGGATTCTTGACATTTACTCGAAACTTCTTAGTCCCACCACGGAATGGCTTGTTTAACGATACTTCTTCTTCGAGGGTCTGATTCAATGATTTTATCGCTGTCTCCGGATCTCCTACATTGATCGAAAGAGAATGTCCACGTCTAATATCACCTTTAGTATACAAATCAACGACGATTCTTTTATCAGTACCTTTAATGAATTTAATGATGTTTTTGATAACAGAGGGGGATTTTACAGCTTCAATTCCGATAGCTTCACCTGTGTAATAAAACCTGATATAAGATTTTACTAGAGCATTAGTAACAGTCTTCAGACCAAGGCGTAATGCAATATCATCATGCATATCATCGTATCGTTGATCGGCTGAAATGATATTGCCGTTGGGTGAGATGAAGCCAAAGTCTTGATAGAAATCCATGGCCTCATTTAATGGATCTGTATATACAAGAATAGGATTAAGGCGTCCAGCATTACCACCAGTACCCGCATCTGGTGAATTCACAAATAAACTAACTTTGCGCGGCAATTTGGACTGATTGGGCTTCATCAATTTCAAAAGACGAGGACCATTCTCTTTCCAAACTTTCTTAGCTGCATCCTCTCTGGATGAAGCTTTTATTTTCCATTGTTCAAAATCCTCTTGTCCAATCTTTTTGCTAGAGGAATTTGGGAAATATGATTTGGAAATGAAAACATGGTATAATTTGTTGCTTGCTTCTTCATTCAAGAATTGTGAGAAATTGGACATCGGGAATATTTATTGCCAAAGATATATTGGTCATGTTAAAATTTAATTATGGAAAGCAACGAACCAATCGAGACGGAAATCGAAGAGAAAGCAAGATTCTTTGATCTTCTTATCAGCAAACCTTGGAATGTCAATGTCTACCCGAAGTCAGATGGTACGAAAGAATATATTGTTGTCAACTGGTTGCGGGGATGTTCGATGAGTAAAGGTAATACTGCCGTCGAAGCAATTAGGCTTGCAATCAAGACCGAAAAAGAAGGGATCTAATAATGAACTACTACACAGAACTGACCATTGAAGACCTCAAACAGGGTTATGAAACCGAACCAGTCAAAACCATCCTCATGGCATCCAATTCAGACCGTAGTGGTCGTTCGAAGAGGCTGGAGATGCGTGTTGATATCATGAACAATACCACAGAGTACGTAGCTACTAAGTCGCGGGGTGTTGGTGAGACCACGACCTTAGCATATCCGAAGCTCGAAGATGCACTCGCCCAATACAACGAATTCTAACAGGAGAGACCAATGAGAAAAACACACATGCAGGAACTAGTCGATGCCGGATATGAAGTTGCAATGAAGGGTCAACCATGCGAAGCACCAACATCTCGTGAATTGGATCGTTCTGCATGGGAAACTGGGTGGCGAGATGGTCACAAAATCAAAGGCCGAATCGATCACGCCAAAATATCAGCAGAGGGTCAAAGGATGTGTATCGGAAGTGTTGCAGTCACGGTAACTGATGGTGAAGTCAAAGTGACTTCGACTGTTGATGGATTTAAAGTGTGGGTGTGGGGAATTGAAGTATGACTATCAGTACTTTCATCATGAGTATCGAGAACTGGAATCTCTTAGCTCACTGGGTCGGGATCATCGGTATTGGGTATCTGATCCTCATACTGTTCTGGAGCTTGTTTAAGCTCATCTTGCAAGCTCTGGTTTACATCGTGGCGGCTATAGCTGGATTCGCCCTTGTTGGGATTTGTTGGATGATTTTCTATTGCTTTAAATTATATTTTACTTAAAGGACAAAAAATGCCAAAAGAAAGATTGCTCATCGATGATATCTTGAAATATCACGGAATGTTCATGAAGGGTGTAGACGACACCAAAGATATGTCTCATTGGATTTATCAAGCGATGTTGGTGGGCACTACAATTGGCCTCAAAAATTCCAGTCCTAATACCAATATTCTGGGAGAGGCTATCGAAGATATCATCCAAAGTGCTCGGAACAAAAATGAAAATTAAACCCGGCTTGTACGCTACCAAAAACGGCAATGTCGTCACCATTGTTAAGAAATTGGCAGAGGGGATTGTGGGGCATAGTAGGTCCTGTGTATTCCCAAGGGTGCATTGGGATGTCGAAGGTAAATTCATCGCCAACGAGCTTTACCCGCATTTTGGTGATGGATTCGACTTATCCCATAAAGTTGACAAACGAACAACTATCGAGGGTGATGGACGGAATTTTGACTGGGATAATCTCAGAGAAAAGAATGTGAGGTCATAAAGATGATGTTGAATAATAAGGATTTTGTTCTATATTCGATCACAAATCGATACATTAGTACCATCCAAAAAGGCATTCAGACAGCCCACGCAGCGGTTGAATTAGTTAAGAGCCATCCGAGGGACAATCATATTTTTGATTGGGCTGACAAACACAAGACTATTAGGGTGCTTGAAACAGGATCGAATCAAGATCTCTTGGATTTAAAATATAATTTATCAGAAGCAGATATTAGATATGGTATGTTCATGGAACCAGAGCTATCGAACACCATTACGGCAATTTGTTTTGTGATTGATTGGTCGTTGTTTGAAGTCATGGATAACTTCGATAACATTTTTACCCCAGAGCAACAACTTGACTTCATGGCTAGTAATATTGAAGCTGTTTCAATGTTCAGAGTCTTGCGAATGATCAAACCCCTAAGGTCCGCTACTTAGATAGCAGTTTCTTCTCTTTTTCGGGTAATAGTTCGATCAACACAGTCAGGATCTCCTCACACCGGGGTAGGTCCTGACTAATTATGTTTACACCATTGATGCCGTATACGACGATCGGCATTCTGTCCATGAATAATAGGAATGTTTTCAACAAGGACCAACATTCATAATCAATTTTCAAGAATAATAGTCTGGTAGAGGCTGATCCAAAGACATTGAAGAATGTCATAAGGTGATTCAGGATCAGTTTCTCTTTCAGGTCTTCTTTGGACTCCAAATACCTATGGAGAAGTCTGTTGATATACTTGATGCGATCCAAATCCTCTCGGAATTCCGCAACACTCTCCGCAGTGGGGTTGTGGTAATTCTTTGAAGCATAAAGAAGATAATTCGCTGGTGTTAGATTGTCAAAATTCATTAAGCACGAATATTTATTGACGGGGTTCGAGGTCAGGTGTTAAAATTGAAATATGAAAATTGGAATGACGGTTAAGGGAACTTGGCGAGATATTGAGACGGCACCCAAGGATGGGACAGTCATCATCACTGACGAGGGGAGTGCATGTTATGTCGATCAACGTAATTGGGGTTCTCCAGTGACTAACGGCTGGTATCTATGTGCATTCAACTGTCAACCAGATGTGAGTTATGATGGTTGTTTCGGGCTTGAGCCTAAGATTTGGCTTGACTTTGATTTTGAAGGGTTATTGACAGAGACCAAAGTTTGATGTTAAAATTGAAATATGGAAACGACAATTCAGGACGCTCTTTTAAAGTTCAAGCCAGCGATTGCCGCCTCTTATGTTGCGATTGTTACCAGAAGTTTTAATTTGATTCAAGAGAGACTAGGCCCAACCTTCAAGAATGTCTATAATGATTGGAGTTTCGCTAAGATCTATCGTGAGACTGTGGCACCCAATTGCACAGTAGATCATTCGACCAAAATTGTCAGCTTGAATGCTGCTAAGTTGGAGAGGAATTCCATCGCATATGCGGAATTTACGATAGCTGCATGGCAGAATAAAATCGAATTCAAGATGGGTGACTTGGAGTCGGCTGAAGTCAAAGCTCTTGACGGCTATTCTTTCAGGATTTTCGGGACGCGTAATGGTGATAAGGTAGCAATCGATCAAACCATGATTGTGAATGTCTCCCCTAAAGGGAAGGTTTTCAACCAGTTTCCTGCTAGGATCTACGTCAATGGTAAATTCACCCCAGAATCCAAATACAAAAGTTCATTGACAAAATCCAAGGTTTGATGTTAAAATTGAAATATGGACGCACAACTCAAACAGGAAATTGAAATCACGATCGAAGAAATCAGAAGCATTGATCCAAAACTCCAAGATCGTATCACACAACATGAACTGGAACAGGCTGTCAAAGCATTCAGGATTAGCGTTCTGAGAACGCACAGAGATGCGATTCGGCGAGAACAGCAGGGTGTGTTGTTCTTCTAGACTTTAGTGGCTTTTGATTGCCTACGCCTCCTGCTTCGAGGAGGGTAACGGGGACCGGAATACCCATTATTGGGGACTATGGATACTAACAGAAATAATCAAAAGCCAAATTCGAATCGAAAGGCATAAATATTATCATGGAATTTAAAACTTTTCTAAATGAAACCAGCGATGAACCAACACACGAGGCCAATGGTTATCATACTATTAAGGAAGATATGTTGGGTACTCCGGTGGATCTAGAAAAAGGAACTTTGATTTGTTACAGGACGAATCAAGCTTTAGGTGTCGGATTGTTAATTGCTATCGACGGTCAAATGGAAATTTTCACTGCACCTAAACTGGGACGTTACACACATTCCAAAGAATCATTAACAAATCCAACAAAAGTCATCAAGATAAATAGTTGGCCACAATTCTTCGACAGGAATTTCCTTGTACTAAAGAATCCAAAAATAGAAAATATATTTCGTGGATTGGTGCCATAAAAGCCAAATCTAGACTTTCGACCTGAGAGCCTTTTTCCAGAATCTCTCTATCACGTAAGGGTCATCACGCCAACTGGAACCTTCACCTCTCGAATGGCATTGACATTTTTCTTTCCCACATCCAATGCATTCTCCGACATGGAGACGGTCATATAATTTATTCCATGCAATAGTGTTCTGTGAAGGCATCCCGAACATATGCGAACCGTCAAAATCCAAATTAGACCCAGTGGTTCTTGATTTTCTTGTTTTCATAATATTGTGGAGCCGTCCGACAGGATCGAACTGTCGACCTCCTATTTACAAGACAGGCGCTCTACCAACTGAGCTAGGACGGCTAAATGAGGTCCCGAAAGGGACCTCAAATTTATTTACTGCTCATAATCAGAAGGTTTTGACCTTTGATCAATTTACGATTCACAGAAGTACTCTGAACGAAAATATCAAAGTCAGTATTGGTATCGGGATTAACCTTGACATCATGGTGGGGCAGATTCAGAACTTGTCTGGCCTCAGCACCTTTATACAGTTTCTTCTTCTGTTTGTCATAAACCAATATGGCCTTGTGATGTTGAATCAATTCGGATTTCGTCAACTGATAATAAGCCGAACCTTTGACGAAATTACGGTTGATTGACTTTTCGACGAATGTTCTGATCGGTAAATCAGCACTCACAGGGTAAATACGATATTTTCTTCCATCGACTTCCTGTAAATTGCTCTTCACAGTGTTTTGATTCAAGTCCGATAATTTCAGTTTAAGCAGACCTTTATAACCACGAACACCCTGAGTGCGAGCTTCCATGAAATTATCGGCAGATTCGCTGATCTCATCGATCATTTTATCCAAACCAGCTTCAGTGACATTCCAAGTCTCAATACATTCAGCAGGAATTCCATAATTCTTGGCTTGAGCTACACCTTCCCGATTTGGAACAAGGACGCTCAAAGTCCAATTCTCTTCAGTATTGACTTTTTCAATCTCTGATTTGATAGATTGGGGGTTGAATATTCGGCTACGATTCTCATCACCATCAGTTACGACATATCCGATGAAAGCATGGTCACCGTATTTGACAGGAATGGTCTTTAAATCCTTGATTGTCAAACCGATACCATCCATCAGTGCTGTCATACCACTTGCTTTGAGTTTTCCAGCTAAGGAACCCAATCGGGCTACGTCAACATCAAAGACGACACATTCAACTTTATCCGCAAAAGTGAATATCGACAAACGAGTTTCTTGGTTTAATTTAACTGATTTTGCTTTTAGTCTTTCAACAGTCTTATCGATCAATGTTGTCATTTGATCAATAAGGTGGGACATGGAAGACGAAGTATCTATCACGAGGGCATAATGATTGATATATTGGTAATAATATTCTTTGTACATTTTTACTTTCTAATTCACTATAATACCATAATTTACTAGTTTTGGTCCATTAGAGAACCTTACAGTTATTTATATAGTTAATCAAAAGAATACCTTGTCGGCTTAACATGGCCATGTTATAATGGTTTTGTAAGCGTGAACGGATGGTGCACACATTAGTTCACTTGGTCCAGACTGATGGATTCTGGATGACATTCCTATACCTCCATCAAACGTAAGCCGCCACACGTGGTACCACAAATGTCATCATCCTGATGAGGGATTTGACTAGTAAGATGGCGGTGAAGCTCCAGCATTTGGATGTGGATATCTAGGAGCGAGGTCCTGCAAAGCTTGGACGGAATATTCACAAAGCATAACCCAATCGCGAAGACAACATTTATCTCGGGTCTAGCGATAGTTGAAGGAAAGAAATTCTCTTCTGGGTTCGAGTTCTCAGGATAAACCATCTGAGGTAAAATAAGTTAATGGAGATGTTCTTGTGACCCGAAGCCAAGTTCACTCCGAGTTCCTCAATGAACTATACATTGAGTGGTGGAGGGTCCGTTAGGACCCCTATAGAAAACCCGCTGGAAGCAATTCTCATCTCTGCTTCCAGCGGGTTTTCTGTGTTTGGATTGTAAACTAATTTACGACGATCGAAGCGGCTGATGGCATGGTGAATGTGATATTGGCATTGACGTTACCCAAATCCACAATCGTACCACCATTCAGAGCTAGAGAGCTAAGAGTAACTTGGCCGGGTTGAGCGTAATCAGCAGCAACTACCTTGTACATGAAGGTCAACTGTTGAGTACCAGAACCAACAAAGTAATTCAAATATCTCTGAACGCCATTGATGGTGATCGGAACTCTAGGAGTACCAGTCACTACGACAGGCTTAGAGAATTTCACTTTGAGAACAATGTTCTGACCCGTCGAATAGGGGCTGACATTAATCGGAGGTACTTCGGAGATCACAGCGGGTGTATTATCCACAATGATACCAGAAGTGCTCGGAGCGGTGAATGTCAACACAGCATTGTTGGTTGATGCATCTCTGATTGTACCACCATTTAATACAATTGGTGAGAGAATAGAAATCTGACCAGCAGGACCTTCGTCACCAGCAAGAATGGCATATCTGAAGAGGAGTGTATCCGTAGTTGATCCTGATGTATAAGCGGCGATTCTGACGTTTTCACCAATTCTTACTTGGATTCGCGGAACACCGACGACGGTTACGGGTTCATCAAATACAACAGTCACATCGAAGTTACTCGGATTCTTGTAATAACCATCAGCAATCGTGGTCACGGTAGTAACTACAGGAGCCTGTGTATCGGTAATTGTGACAGTGTCAATGTTCGAAGCGGCGGGAAGTGTCAAAGTTGACATGGCGTTGCCAGCACGATCGATAATTGTCCCGCCATTAAGACTTACGTTAGCTGGCAGATCAACCTCAGTTGCCAATGCCACAATACCATTAGGTACAACGGCTTGGAAAGCATGGGTTGTGGTGCCCGATCCACCGATGTAGTCAGCATTCACGTTGGTACCATCCAAAACCATTACGATTCGAGGAGTGCCAGTGACATTCACGATCTCCGAAGAAGTCACTATTAACATAATAGCATCACCAGAGGAATATGAGGAAGCCAAATTGGCTGTAGCGGTGAATGTGGGTAATGCAGTGTCAACGGTAGCAGCCACGGTTGGAGCAGTGAAGGTCAATACAGCATTGTTGAGTGCTGTATCTCTAATCGTTCCACCATTAAGCGTGACTGGAGAGGCGATTGCTACAGCACCAGTTTCGGCGGCGGCAACCACTTTTCGGAATACCAATCGATTAGTACCACTACCCGAAACATAATCCCAATTTTTTGAAGTTGCATCGAAAGTACCGACAATTCTGGGGGTACCAGTGACAACAACCACTTCATTGAAATAGACGGCCAGATCAATATTTTCATTAAGTTTGTACCAAGCTTTAGTTGGTGTTACGAATTCGACATAGGTGACATCGGGTGCACCACCAGCAGCATTCGCATTTCTGAAGGCGACCAAAAGTTCGCCTGTGATTGGGTCTTCCCAACCTCTATTTGTAGCAACCGCATCTGGTTTCCAGCGTGGTGGTTGATTCGCAGTCCAAAGAGCCATTTGTGATAATTTCCTTTGATAGTATTTATAAGCAATTATATACGAATATTATTGACATATAATTGAGAATGTGCTATAATCAAAATTCAGGGAGAAATTAACATGTTAACCGCACATATGAATCATCAAATCGAGTCTGAAGGAAATTTTGACCAAGAAATTGATGAAATTCTGTATTCCCAAGATCATCAAATATTATCCGAACTCGAATGCCATTTTTGTAAATCACAATTACATGAAAATAACAATGTCATGACTCGATGCATGAGCAATCAAGAACTTGCTCCACGAGGGATGGGATGGGTATCTGTTATTGTTCAACCATTCCGAGAAGTTCCCTGTTGTGATATTTGTCTGGAAAAACCCGATGACCAACTACAAGGTCTCCTGATGGTATAAATAATCATGTAAGCCTTGATGTCACCGCTTAACAATGTGCTCATGGTATAGAAAGAGATGGGACGTAACTCGAAAGAGGCGTCCCATTTTCGTATTAAATATTTGATATGTCTTTCCTTCGATTTCTGACTGAATCCAAACAAATTGAGTCATTTATGACCGATCTTAAACAGAAATATGGAAATAAGTCGGATCGTTTTACACTAGAAATAAACAGGAAAGAAGTAGCATCTTTCATTGTCGGCGAGAGAGAAGGGCGAATAAGACTCCGTGGATTGGATTCTCACGAGAAACGTCAAGGGTATGCTAGCCAAATTCTCAAAAATCTTACTGAGTTGGCCGACAAATATCATTTAGTAATAGAATTGACTGCTTCACCCCATGGTGATGAAGAAACTAGGATGAATCACGAACAACTACAGAGTTTCTATTCTAAATTTGGCTTTGAAATGGAAGAAGGTTTTGACCCGTCTTACGGCTATATGATTCGTAAACCTAAATATTAGAGTGACCTTTTTACAGTTCTTAACTGAATCCGATGAATTTGTGTTAGCTTGGAATGCTTATACCAACAAGAATCCCAAGGCTGAACCAATACCATCACAATACAAGAGATTTTCTAAAATATCTTCCAAAAAACCTCCTAAGGGGATCCTTCGTGGGTGTTATCATAATTCCATGAAGAATTTTCAAGAAAATAATCTCAGAATGGTCGTGGGATTGGCTGTGCCAGTGAGTGATGCCGAACATCTCTTGAGAACTGGTGAGATGAGTTGGAATCCGAAATACCGTGGGTATGACCATGCTTGGAATATAGATGATTCGGGTGCTATAATAGATTCAACTTATGAAAATCCAAAAGATTTTCGGTATTATGGATTCGTAGTACCAACTGTCACAGCAAAAAGTTTTAAAGTAGATAATGATGTCATGAATTATGTTCATCAAATTAATGGTGCTCATGATAAAGATAGAGCTAAAGTAGTCTTTGGCGAGCATCCCAAGAAATTGGTGAATATTCAAGAACCATTGCCTGAGCCATTCAAAAGTGTTTTGGATAGCAAAAAATTTATCTTCCATAGTTCATCACATGATAAAAATCAAATTAATTATCTCTATATCAAGAAAGGTGATAATGGCATTAAAGTCACTTTAAGATATAATTCAAAAACCAAAAAGATAGAACATATCTACCAAGAATCCATCATTCACGATAAAAGATCCAACACTAGTGGGCCGGGGAAAGTGAAAAGTTGGTTTGGTGATAACAGTTGGTATAATTGGTCTAACAACGTCAAACCAGACAGGAATGCCTACTAAATATGACTTTTTCTCAATTCCTTTTAGAATTCAACTGTTCTACCGATCGGCTAGTGACTAAATCAGAAATTGATGCATTAGAAAGATACCTCGACCAAGTCTGGGCAAAAGCTGGTATCGACGTCGATTTCACCAAGCACTTCATCGATCGAATCAACGACAGTAGGAACATTAAGCAAATTACGGTTTGTGACGTTCAAAACATCTTTGATCAAGCCTTTAAGAGATATTCAGATAAATTCGCTAAACAAAAAGTTGATTTCCAAGCTGTTTTAAAATCAGTATCCACAGCTATCAATATCCCATTCATTCTTGATTCAAAAGATGGCCAACTGACTCTTATCAACAAAACGATTATGAGGAAGAAGGACTTTAAATCTGATGACAGAATCTTTACCGTTGAATCTGCTAATTATCAAGGCTATAAAATGTGGGGTTTCATTGACAAAAATGGTGATTTGATAGAGGGTACACCCAATGATAATTACCACGATGATATAGCTATCGAAGCATTCGGTTGCTATACTGATGAAGCGGTGATCAAACGTAAAGCTATCAGATTCGCACAGATGACTGATGCTGGTTGGTTGATATCTTTAGAGACTTTAGCTCTCAAAAACCTCAAAGAATTAGATCATTTCATAGAAAAACATGACGATGTTTATGTTGATATATTGAAGAATGGTAATCTCATCAAAGCATTTGAAGATAAATGGGTCAACGTTCTCAAATTAACACAAAAGCCTTATAGAGACAAATTCTTGGCTGAATCCAATTATTACAGATACAATTATGATATAGATCCCGGAGCCGATCCTCTGTCACAACGTTATGCCAGATATAAAAATCTTTTTCAAAAGGGTAAAGAAGATCCTAACAAATTACCTAATATACAAGTTTTGCAAATGGCGAGGCCCATTAAAGATGAACAATGGGCAAGAATTTTCCGAAAGAGATTTAATGTAGCTCAACGTAAATTCAAAGCAGCTAATCCAAAATATTATATCAAAAGAGAGAATCATCTTGCTGGTACGGCTGATTGGAATGGCAAAATTTATACGGAAGATAATGAATTAGTCGGGTCGTTTTATTTGAATGTTTATAAAGTCAAAGAGACAGATAAACTAATTGGTTATATAAATTCAATAGCGAAATGGATACCCAATTCACACAAAGCGGATTGGAAGAATGAATCACCCCATAAAGGGCTACTCACTCATGTAATGAAGCTTTGGATGGAACAGATAAAAGATGATGTCAGTGTAATAATGTTGGATGTTGGGAATTTATCTTATTGGGCACATTTCTTCAACAAATATTACCCGAATGTCACAGTATTGGATACGGATTAATCTTCGATTTTAACCAAGAATTCTGGTTCTTTACATACACCAATACGCTCAAGATTATCATCTAATCTGGTGAAATCAGTCCATATTTCACCTTCGAAAGACGGATGATTGGGGATTGTGACACCTTGCGTTTTCAAAATATCGAGAAAATAATATCCACCAACCAGTGTATGCCAATAAGTACCTCTTGTCTGTGATTTGATGATCAAATAACAATCCATTTCATCTTCAGCATATCCAATCAAACGACAGACTTCTGTGCCTATCAAAATTGGTTCATTGAAATGTGATTTAATCTCATCGTGGTATTTTTGTATCATGTTTTAGTCCCATTCCTGAGAAACAATTTCGGCAGTCCAAATCCTCAATGATTCTTCTGGTTTAATATGAATCGGAATACCATTAAAGTAATCGCCATTCTTGAATATTTCGGGATTAGGATTAACTTTTATTTTAGTGTTCCTAGGTAGCATTCTCTCGGATTCTTTCTCAATAGATTTTTTCGAGAGGTCAGCAGCATATTGCCCTTTTTTCGCCTTGATCGCTAGTATATCAGCAGGGATTAATGGTTCGCCGGGTTTAAGGTAACTATTTACGCGCCAAGAGCCACGTATTGCAAAGATCGTCGCTACAGAGAGTTCCTCAGATGTCGATAAGAATGATGGGAAATGAATAATATTGTTAGAGTCCATCATCTCAGTAGGATCATGTCTCAATCCAGAATAGAGCCAAGTGTTTTTGGTGAGGATATTCTTTCTTGCGATTTTATCCAAAGCCGCCAAATCATGCTTATCGATCTTAGATGGTGGTTTAGTTCCATCCTTATGATGTTGCCAAAGAGCTTGATTCAAATTCTGAGACATATCAGTGTAACGTTTGATATGCGATTTTTGAGTTTCTTCATCCAGAAATCGAGCAAAGGTCATTGTCTCTCCCAATTCAGCCCAAATTTTTTGGCCAGTGCTTCCCAAACAGCATCATTGGTGGATACATGAACACCCATATTCATATCCAATTGTATTTTTTCTTTATTATCGACCAACCATTTAAGACCAACTGAGAAAAGCCCTCTTTTTTGCCAGCTTTTGGGTATTTCTGAATCACCGATATGAATATGGGTCCCAATGAATTTCCCGTCATCATCGAATCTTGGAACTAAAACAATCGACAAGAAAACTTGTCCTTGAGATGTTAAACTATTCACCGTTATAATAGCTCTATACCACTCACTATGCCAATAATACCTAGATTTCGATGGACCCTTGGTAAATGGTTCTGCATCAGGATCAATTTCCTTAATTTTTACCCACCACGCCTCATAAAGACCTTTGGCACCAAACATCAAAAGATCTTTATATGGAGTTTCGTCCGCTGATTCTTGAAGGAATTGAGCAAGAGTCATTAACTAGCAGATTCCTTACTCATTTCTTTTTCAGCTGCATCAGCCATAACCAGCAGACCAGCAGCATATTTACGAGCTTCCATCGGTGTAAAAGAATCTTTAGGAACCTTAATAGGCTTATCACCACCGAATTGTGATTGGATTAGAGAGCCACCTTTTTCAATGGGTTCGACATTCAAATATTGAGCCTGTTTAGTCTCATCGTCATTATGATAAGAACTATCAACCGCGATATTCTTGACCATATGTTTGAAGTCACTCAAATGAGTATCTAACCAAGAGGTAGATTCAACAGCTTCTTTTAAGAATTCAGCGAATTTCATTTACTTTGCCTTCTCTGCATCAAATTTCTTCAAATATGTTTTCACTTTTTGGAAACTATCAAAATCTCCACCATCTTTATCATTCTTACCAAAGACAAAGAAAGTTTCTGCCCCATTTCCAGCACGAAGGAACTCCACTGTTAACTTACGAGTAGGGTCGATATAACTATAATCAAATTCTTCGTTACCCTTGTTCCATTTTTTCTTTTCTTTAGTAAAACCGTTGTTTTTAAGCCATTCTGCTGCTTTCAATTCGGTCTTAGATCTAGTCTCTTTGGTTTTATCAACAGCTTCGCTCAAGAATTCTTTGAATGTCATTTCGAAAGTATTTATCCTTGTTTATACTCGAAACCCCGATTCCTTTCGAAACCGGGGTTTGAGCTTCAGATTCCGTTCACAGGTTCTTTAAGACCCGGCAAGGCTAAGCAGCCATTGCAAGCTGACCATAGTTAGTGGCAGTTATAGTTTTACGCTATTCATTGTGACTATCAAATTCAACAACCACAACCAAGTAGTCGTCTACTTGTAGACATTCCCCTTACCCTAATAACTTCCGATCGAAACCATGACGCCCCCACCAAACCACTCAGCAAAATCTTTGCTTTTGTAATCAACGCTGCTAACATTCTTTCATGACTTATGAGGTCAATGAATGCAGACACCGTACTAGAAATGATGAGTCTCTAGTCCGTCTGAGTGGTTTGGTGGAGGCGGTGGGAGTCGAACCCACGTCTCAAAAGCTTTACTCTCAGGCTCTGAGATTAATTCACACCGTCCTCTAAATCCAACTTCCTGCAATCATATGGCCATATGATTGCTCAATAGCCAATTTTTACTGGGACTTTAGTGGAGGATCGAACTCCTTTGAGGAAACCTAGATTTACTGATGATCCGGCCTTGAACCATCTAACCTAGTGACCCAGAGGACGGGATGAATTAATCTCGCGTCTATTTCTATTTAACCACAAACTGTATAGCTATGTCAATATATTCTTGCGAGAGATTAGATTGAATAATACAAAAAGACCCCACCGAAGCAGGGTCTGAATATTTTTAAAATCTGTTTGATTAGGCGGGTGAGAAAACTGAAGAAACGCTAGTGTTTGCACCAGCTGTATCGGTCCATGTCAGTCCGCTTGCAACTGTAGCATTGGTAAATGCTCCAGCACCAGTCTTGGCATTGGCTAATGAAGAATAAGCCTTGATAGGCACCACAAGATTACTGCCAACGACAGATAAACTGAGTTGGAACTGACCAGTGAAATCACCAGTCAAAGCAGAATATTGGGTACCAGTTAAGCCCAAATTTTGAATTACATATTTAAACAAATTGAATCTCCTTTCATGATTATTTATTCTGAGATAATCATGAAATATTCAGGAAAGCCATCCACATAGGTTTTTCTTCTGCAAATCCAATCCCACCATGTTCAGGATCATTAAAGGTCCGTAAACCAGTCCTTGGTCTCCAATTAAGAGGTTGTTTAAAAATGCTGGATGCTAAATCTTTTGCACTTTCGATATCCTTTCGATATCCCATAACTGTCGGTTCTCCATCACCGATTAAGGCTAATGCCCAATCATCTCGCAAACTCTGATAAATCATTAACTTCATAGAAATATCTATGAAGATTCTCTCGCTCATGTTATAATAACATTATGAAAATCTTTCTAATCAAAACTGTCCTGATACTGATTCTGAGTATCATTTGTTTTCTGCCAACGGAGATTTATTTGGTATTTCGTTGGATCGCAAGTCCTACAGGATTCTGGCAAGAATTCTTGATGGGAGTCACTGGTCTTTTTGTCTTGGGAGGAGTCCAACTCATGATGGGAATTGTCTGGGTGTGTGGTATATTTGCGATTGTCGTTGAGAAACCACAAAGAACCATATAAATGGACCCAAGAAATCCTGAACGCCCAATCACCAGTAATGGTGATAACTGGGTGATTTGTAAGAAATGTGGGCGGAGTGCCAACAAAATTAGATTAGTCCGTCACACAAAGGAATGTCCCTATGTCCAAGCCAAGATTGCTCAGCATCAAAATGAAGAAAGACTATCGATGTCTCCTCAAAGACCAGCAATTTGATCTCTACCAAGGTATTAATGTTCTGGTTGGGGATCAAGGATGCGGCAAATCATCTTTGTTAGATCTCATCGGTGCTGGTGGAAAGAAATCAGAATTTTACAGCCACCAAGTAGCATTCCCAATCAAAACTTATGCTTTCGACTTCGAGAAAGATAATCCGAGGATGAAAGAAGCACCTTACAATATCTCCAACGATGGTTTCAAAGCAATGATGGCTAACAGATGGTCATCTCATGGTGAATCTAATAAAGCTGTCATCAAAGCTCTGAAACAATTAGATTCTGAGGATTACTATCTGATAATAATGGACGAACCAGAAACTGGTCTCTCTGTACGATCCATCATTGAGTTAAAAAAATACTTGGTCAAGCTTGTCGCGAAGGACAGGAGTATTCTGATGGCAACACATAACGAAAGATTGATGGAATGCGCCGATCATTTATTTTCAATGGAACACCGAAAAGCGATGACAGCGAAAGAATTTGTTGAATCACATGGAGGATAAAATGGAAGAAACTAGTTTCAAACATGGTTACATGATAATTACACCGACCGATGGTGGAATTGCCGATGGTGGATACTGTGCCACAGGTGCTTTTGGTGGTCGTTTAGATGATGAACTTGACATCTCATATGGCAACACTAACTATTACGAAAATGGTACTCACCCATCGCATTTTATCTTGCATGTCAGATTCATCAAATACAAAATAGAGCTTCGTTATGGTCCATCCATGAAAGAAGAATTCCTAAAAGCCTACAGATCGGCTACACGAGACGAAGAGATCCGGCAACTGGCTTGGAAATTGTTGAGAATCAATCTTGAAATTTCTATGGCCAAGATCCTCAATCATATTTGTGAAATCCAATATGAACATGGTAAAGTCGATGGCGCTAATATTCTTCGAAGACGATTCAATCAATTGATGACACCAGAATATGTGTAAATGTTTCCAAGATAGCCATTCTTATTGTGGAGAACCGGATGGAAACATTTCTGTTTGTGTTTGTTTTTCATTAGCCTGTGAGAGCAGATATACGATAGTCCCGAGTTGAATAGATATCATTCCATGCCGTGAGTGTGGATTAGGAGAACCAAATGAAAATATTTCTACTGATACCAGTAATGCTAACTTTACTCTTGTCACAACAACCACAACCGAAGAAAGATGACTATGATCCCGATAAGTTGGGAAAGGGTGAAATAGCCTGTGGAAGAGTGACTTCCAAGAAATCAGCACCTTGCAAGTGCATGGTGCACCGCATGGCCAAAAAGATGGCTCAGGCCGAAGCATGCCATTTGAAGCATGACAACATCAATCAAGCAATGGAATGCATAGCTAATATTCCACAATGTCCTGCGGTTGATGATGCCGAAACTTTCAATTATGATGGTAAGGGGAACTTGATGCCAGCACAATGCAGCCGATCTTGTACCAAAGCTAAATGTGAATGTTGCAAATCATGAAGACATCAGACGAATTGGTTATCGAACATCTTGAAGATTTGATCAAGACCCTAAGGGATGACAACTGGTTAAAAACAGCACTGCGTGATAATTATGACCAGATTCCGAGTGGGGTGATGAAGAAAGTAATTGAAGCTATTGAAGCTAAAATGCGTAAAATAGGAAACCCGGATAGTTCTCCACCTACCTGCGAAGAATGTGATCTCGAAATGCATGAATTCGAAGATCCCAACACAGGTGCTACGGGGTGGGGGTGCGATGGGTGTGGTTGGACCCATGATTCATAAGGATATTAAACCACCAAACACCAAAGAAGCTCGTAAGTTGATTGGTAAAGAAGTGAGAGTCACTCTCCGGAATTCCAAAAGAATATGCGGCCTGATTTATAATGTTGTGAATAGAGAAATGTACATCTTCGATGATTGGATCAAAATTAGTGATATCACTGAAATGAAAGAACTATGAAGATTCCTTTTGATCAATTGATGTATCTGTTCGCAAACAACAAATCTGCTGAGATCGATCGATATTTTTCATGCGAAAGCAAAACAACTTATTATTCTCCGCTGACCGCCACACGACAAGCTTACCACCTAGAGACAACAAGGGTTAACGAATTCTTCGAGGTTTATCAGTGCCGATGGTGTGATTTTTACCACTTTGGGCATGTCAAAGATAGATCCCGGTTCTCATACAAATATAAAGGAGCAACACAACATGCCCATCCAGCAGACAAATTCCGACAAAGATGAATCCCATAGTACATCAGACCTATTAAAGCGATACATCTATCCCATAACTCTGTCAGATGGTAGAGAAGTGGATTGGGGGGTCAATTTAAAACTCCATAAAGAGCTACAACGGATTATTGAATGGGCAAAATCTAAGGGAAATGAACAACAAGGAATTATGACATACAGATATACTTTCCGATATATGGAATCCAACACATATACAGGGTCTATTCAACTAGAGACTAATGATACACCTCAAGTTGTCTTTGATAGAATCCAGAAATCTGGACTCCAACTTTCTCCACATCACATAATCTTCCCGTCGATGATGGTGGATATGAGATGGGAAGAACTAATAGAGGCGAGATGACAATACATAATGTTTTGGAGTTTGTCAAAACCGCTGATGACTGGGAATTGGATACTATCAGAATATCATTAAAGATTCGTAGATCGAACCTGAAGAAAGCCGATAATGCTAGGATAGCATCACTTCTTGCCGTGGGTCATACGGTGGAATTTCCTTATATGCAGATAGTCTACATTGGGAAAATTGAAAAAATAAATAATGCGACGGCTGATGTCAAAATCATCGAAAACAAAGAAATCCCCAGAGATGGAATAATTGCTAAGGTTGGTAATATCGTCAAGATTCCTCTAGCTAATCTTTCTATAGTCTACTTTTTGTAGCCAAACAGCAAAGCATCAGTAATGCATTCAATAGCCTGTTCTTCTGCTAGGACAGGCTCTTTTGTTTCCATAGTAAGCGGATAAAAATGAAGGTGGAGTAATTCATGTACAATCAAACCTTCGTATGTCATGGGGAAGTCCGGATCGATTTCGGCTTCAAAATCTTCGGCACACAACAATAACATCACAGCAGTCTTGCTATCAAGATCCGGTTCGATTCTGGCGACGGCTTCACCCAACTCTGAAAACTTGACTAGTCGGATTTTGACTTTCCAATCCATCAATCGTAGTCTTTGCTGCCAAAGCAGACAAGTTTTCTGTAAATTGGTGACAGATTTCGACATTACACTTATTTAGGTGATCGAACCCACAATTTGTAACCAGCATCCCAAACCTTATAATACTTGCTGTTGGCCATGTTCTCGAATTCTGTCAGTTTCGGGTCTATATTCAGATCTTTCGCGAAATCCTTGTTTCTGTATTTCCTCTTGTTTACTTTCGAATAAGGGAATGCATGTGAAGCATAAAAATAGCTAGGTCTTACATTTCTCTTCAAAACGTAACCACAATGTTGATAAATCACGCCAGTGGAATAAGTGTTGTCAGAAAGTGTGTATACTTCTTTTTCTATTTTGGAGTGTAGCTTGGCGGCACCACCAACGATTTTAAACCCTTCTTTGAATGTTAGTCTAGAGAGTTCAAAACGTCCGAATCTGAAATCGAAAGAAGCTACAGCCACTAATTCATTCCTATATATCAACCCATAATTTTCGGAATTAGTACTGAGTCTAGTACGACCTTGCAAATGCCACTTATCATGAAAATCGTCAGCTTTTATTCTGTCGACCTCGACCAAAGAACATTTTCTTGCCATCAATTCTTGAGGTTTTAGAAACTGATGGCGTAATAAAGATTTCCACTTCTCCCATTTAATTTCATCATAAAATTCACAATCGAAGATTTGATAGAGACGAACACCCTTCTCTACGCATTTTTGGAATTTAAGTAAATGTCTGTTCCTCGATTGGGTCGTTCTTTCATCTGAGTGCCATTTGCAACCATTGCATTCAATACCGATCGAGAAATCTGGACACCAAATGTCGATTTCCAAAGGTCCTATAATTTTTCTATCATTTTGCTGTATTTGCACTCCGAGAGATTTTATAAATTCAGCAATTCTATCCTGCCAGATGCAATTCGATTTGTCATAGGGAATATTGAATTTCCTAGCATATACACCAATTGTTGAATCTGATATCCCATTCTCTGCACCGATCTGCAACAAGATTTTCCCCGATTCGATCTGTGATCTCAACCAATCTTCATTCTTCTCTGGGCGATGATTTAAATCCTGATAAATTCCAAGCTCTTTTAATTTAACCAAGACTTTCCGGTGAGGAATGTTATATTCCTTAGCAATGCTGTTATAACCACGCCTCTTGTTCAAATAAAGATCGGTCAACGTTACATCGGTCAATTGTTCCGGCCATTCAATGTTCCGTTTAGGTTTCTCTCCCAACGGCAGATCATCGGAGAAATCACGACATATCAGAGAAATAGAAACACCGCTGTATTCAGACAGTTCATACAAGGATTTGAACTTGGAGATATCAGCCGTATACAATTTCCTCAGAGCATACATGAAGCTATCAGAAATTCCTAAAGAGCCAGCAGCATCGATATCTTTTTCAAATGAGACAATTGCTTCCTTTATTTTATTCTTTGAAGGATACTCAATCTTGTTCTTGGAATGTCGATAAGGAATGTTAGCATATTTGAGATACGGATATAATTGTTTGCAGGTGATTTGGAAAAACGTAGCCAGACCTTGAGAGCCTTCTTTATCATAAATGTCTTTGAATTCACCCGATTCAATTAATGCTAGAATTCGAGTTTTTCTATCAGACTTCATCGTTTATGCTCCAAATACACTTATGGCGAGATCCATGTTACCACGATCTCGCCATTTAATCCACTCGTAAATCAAAATTAGGTGGTTGTGTCGCTCTCCCACAGTGTGTAAGCGAATGTTACTTCGAAGGTCTCGATTTGATCGTTCCCTTCCCAATCAAGAGTAATTGGGCCGATATTGGACGGGAATGCACCAATTAATTTCCAACGCTTCAATTCTTGTCCAGTCTTTGCATATTGCAGGACTTCTAAATCGGACTGATAGCCATTCAGGAATTGAGCAGCAGGATCGCGCAGATTGGCATTGTGCATATTGATCGAATTTGACCAGCGTTCGAATGCATCTCTGATGTTGAAGTCTTCATCATTGTAAATCGTGACTGTCCAATCAGCGAACTTACGATCACCAGCGACTTTAATATCGCGACCAAAGAAGGCCACATTGGTGACACCTAAAGACGATTCGGGAATCTGGGCACTACGGCACATCAGAGTGAACTGACGATTAACAGATGCACCACCTGCCACAATAGGGAAGGGTAATTGTACCTCGAATAGAGTGGGACGTGCACCACCCGTCCGGAATGCTGATCTGAATTCTGAAATTGTAAAGGCCATATTTTCTCTCCTTATATTTATATGCGGCTTAAATTCTTTATATATTTAGTCTTGGAGAGTCCCTTGTTGAAATTCTTCTTGGATGTTATAATATTTTTATGACATTGAAAGAACTAATCACCAAAAGCCATAACCTTGGCGTCGATGTTCATATTGAAAATTCAGTCGACGAGAGAATCGTCAGTTTCGAAATATTCCATCCACACAAATCATTCGAGAATGGTGATCGTATTGGACACAATGTCCCTTTCGAAAAGACAACACCCACGGCACCAAAAATGTTTGATATTGCATTCGCTGATATGCTCGAAGTGTTAAGTGATGAACCCGTCAATCCGGAAAACATGGTAACAATTTAATGACTTCGATAAACAATTTGATGCTCATGTTCAGCATCTTGGATCTGGATTTA